>Ga0181559_10001046_pt1 | contig 26874 bp, 10 predicted proteins | sample 011ome_21_FD_133752 | JGI IMG/M metagenome (GOLD analysis project Ga0181559, IMG submission 133752) | Coastal salt marsh microbial communities from the Groves Creek Marsh, Skidaway Island, Georgia - 011508AT metaG (megahit assembly) | ecosystem: Environmental > Aquatic > Marine > Intertidal...
CGCCCCCGGCGGGGGGCCCGAAGGGGGGGGGGGCGTTGTTTTTTTTTTTTGTTTTTTTCCCGCGCGCGCCGAACCGGCGGACGTATCTGGGGGGCGCTAGTCGAGGGTCCCTCGGGATCCTCCTCGGTGAGCGCCTCCTTCATAGCTCCGCCGAGAATCACCAGGGGTACGCTGCGACGAACTCGCGAGGCTCTACCCTCGCGCGTTCTACTTTTTCGCGACCCACACGCACACGCGCGGCGCGGTTTTTTTTCACCGTAGCTATCATAGCTATCATAGTCTACGTTCGAAACGCGTCTCACCTCCATGTGCCTTTTCTTTTCCCGACGCTTCGCGTCGCGCCGACAGGTTCGCGCACCGCTCATGCAGCGGTCGTGCGCGCGCGTCGCGTCGCACGTGTTCGAGACGCGGGGCGAGGTGCTCTCCGCGGACGCCTTCGCGTCCGAGATCGCGTCCCTGCGCGAATCAGTCTCGACTGATCCCTCGGGCGCGAAAAGAGGGGCGCTCCGCGAGGCGATCGCGCCGCTGAGACGGTGGCTGGCGGAAAAAAACGCCGAGAGCGAAGCGCGAGACGACGAGACGACGGCGTTTGCGTTCGGGGACCGTCTTCCGGGTCGTCTCGCCGCGCTGGACGACGCCGCGTCGGTGTTTGAGCTGTACCTGGACGCGGCGGAGGGTTTGGATCCGAGCGCGAGCGGGGGGGTTGTGCTCGTGGACGCGTGAGGGGGGTAGGAGCGAGCGAGCTATAGCAGCTCAACTTTATTTCAGGCTGCGGAATCTCAGGATGCCAGCCAGCCGCCAAACGTGCCGAAGGCCGCGGCAGATTCTCCGAACTACTTCGAAGTAATACTACTGGTATCCTGTACACCTGTACATCTGCTACGGCGCGCGACCTCACTTGGCTGTGCGCCACGCCGCGCGTGGCAATCCGCCACGCCTCGTGTGAGATGTCGATCGGAGAAGAGACACGTTTACTCGACCGTGCTGTCGCGAGCCCGGCGCGGTCACCCCGTGTGTTCACAGCGGTCGCGACGATCTCTGTTCTTCTGCTCGGATGCGTCGGCTTGATTGTTTTCGCGGGACGCGAAGGGATCGCCCTCGGCGTCGAACAGGGTGACCGTGGCAATCTCGGCGTTCTCGACCACGCGGAAGTCGCGCCGTCATCCACCGACTTCGCACTCGGCGTCGCCCCCACGACTCAACCGGATGAGAACCTGTCGGCCGGTCCTCGTAGCCAGCCGCTGTTGAGTCTGTTCATGAAAGGAGACACCAACGAGGAAAATCAGCAGAGGTTCAACACGGGCGCGTTCCTGGATACGTGCGCAGTCAGACCCCGCGCGAACGAGTTTTGCGTCTACGTCAACACGGCGGACTACTATTACAGGCTGAGCGACATCATGGGTAGTCAAGTCACCGGGTTCGTGATGTCCAAGATCATGTCCGACCCGTTGTACGAGGGATCCATCTTGCGAACGCTCAACTCCGACCCGGCGTTTGCCCAACTGGACCCGGCTGGGCGCTTCGACAAGTTCGCGAACGAAGTCCGCCGCCGCCAGTGCGACGTGTACGGCGACGACACGTTGCTGCTGCACATCAGAAGCGGGGACTCGGGGTGGATCGCGAAAACGGCACTCGGCGAGGAAGAAGAAAAAACTGTCGAGACCGGCGACCGCGAAGCGCCGGGGCTGGGCATCATCGACGACGCCGCCGTGCAGGGCATCCTCTCTTACCTTCAACAGACGCCGTCCGTTAAAAAGGTGATCATGCGCACGACGCTTCACTTCGGCGTGCCCGAGAAGGGAGACGAAGGCCAGATCGACCCGACTGAGTTACAGTATCTGTACGAGAACTACGGCCTGAACGATGCCTCGTTGTGGGGGTCGAACATCATGCTGCACAACGTGTACAACGCGTTGACCGGCGCGGGATACGAGACGTGGGTGACGTCGCACAGCAGCGCCGACCAGGATGCGTGCGAATACGGAAAGGCGTGTCACTTCTTATCGCCCGACGGCCGAGGGTTCAGCCAGCTCATGACCCAGCTGAACCAAAACCTCAAGCAGTGCTGATCGACGCCTCCGGACCGCGTCCGGAAGAGCTGAAATACACGAGCGAGCTATGCATAGCTACCTACCGTAGCTACTTTGTCACACGAGATGCTTTTTTTATCATGCACCGGCGCGTCCAATTTTCTCCCACCCCGAGTCTGAACGGAGTCTCTCACATCTCGCTGACCGTTCATGAGTCTCGTCCCGATTAGGCTACCGGAGATGCGGACGGTCCGAGGGGCATACGGTGGCGCGCCAGAAGGGCGCTACCGAGGAGGCGACACACCGGACATCGGGCGCGATGCCGGCGTTCGAGTCCCTCGCGCAGAAGCGCCGGCGCGAGCTCGAGGCTCGGTGCGTGTCCCCCGACGCCTCGCCCGCTCGCGCGATGCGCCTCGTTCGACGACATCACATCGCTTTTCCGCGGAGGTGACGCGATCCGCGGGCGTGATGCCAATTTAGGGTCGGACGGCCTGCGCTACCAGCGACGCACGGGGGCGGATCGACCCCCGCGTCGCCGCGAACCGCGGCGGTACCACGGCCAGGTCTCGGCGGCGCGGCTCCGTCCGCGTCCGGCGACCGCGACCCGGCCTCGACCGGCGCGCGAACGCGATCGATCCCCGGACGCGAACCACATCTCCCGTGCTCAGCCTTTTCTCACCTCCCAACCTCCGCGCGCCATTCCCCGATCCCGTCCCGAACCCACAGCACCGGCGCGCACGTTCCCGGCCCCGCGTACAAGGTGAAGACGCCTTCCGTGTTCGAGAAGAAGGTGGCGCCTCCCCCTCCCCCGCCGGTGGTGCCGACGCTCCGGCAGAAACGCACGGGGAGCGAACACGTCGACGTGATGGCGACAATGGCGTTTTCGGGCGCGCTCTCCCCGCCCGGCTCGCCCGAGAGCTCGCCGGAGGAGAACGACCCCGGGGTGGCGAACAACACGCGAACGCGCGAAGCGAGCGCGGGGAGGAGGCGCGCCAGCACGACGGTCGGTCGGACAGATGGTCGGCGGAAGGAACCGAACGACGACGACGACGACGACGCGACGCCGGTTCGCGAGCGGTACGACCCCGACGCCGGCGTGTTCCCGCCTCGCGCGAAGCGCGACTGGACGGAGTCGGCGACGATGTCCGCCATGCCCGAGTGGGGCTCGGGCCTCGGCCTGAGAGCCGAGGGCGAGCCGCCCCCGCCCGGCTCGGCGTTCGGGTGGGTGCCCGCCGCGGGCTCCGCGGAGGCGTTCCACTACGTCCGGCCGGCCGCAGCCGAGCTGCCTTCGCAGCCGAGCGGCGCGGACGGCGCCGCGTCGTCCAGCGCGCCGCCGCTCGAGCTCTTCGACGACCCGGAGCTGGAGAGGCGCGCGCCCGCGGAGTGGCTCGCGCTCGGGGGCGGCGGCGGCGTCGGCGCGCGTTCGCGGTACTTCACGAAACACGGACAGTTTGCTTGGAAGCCGTGCCTGGTGACGTCTTACGACGAGACGTCGCGGACGTACGAGATCGAGTGGCGCGAGACGCCGGGAATCAAGAAACGCGTCCGGCGCCTGAATCTGGTGTTCGACGCCGAGGACTCGGACGCGTTCCGCACGCGCCTCGCGGCGGCCACGACGCTGCGCGAGTACCACGAGCAGATCAAGCACTACCGCGCGCTGGTGGAACGCATGGTTTTCGAAAACGACGTGGACGGCGTGTTGACCGAGGACCGACTGACGCGCGTGTTCCGCAAGGTGGGGAGCCGACCAAACCCGGAGCGCATGCCCGAGTGCACAGCGTCGTTCCTGGAGGACGCGAAGGATGATTTCAGGCGCGCCACGAAGCGGAGCATCCTGGACTTGACTCTGGATGACCCGGAGAAGGCGCGCGCGATTACGCGCGAAACCGGCGCCGCGCCCGCGCGCCGAAAACCGAAAGCGCCGAGAATCGCCGTCGCCGACCGCTTCGACGGTCGATCGCCGCCCGATCGCGAAGGGCTCGACGAGAGCGCGATTCGCGCGATTCGCGCGCTGGAGACGACCCTGCCGGACGCCGACCCGGGTTTCCTGGAGGCGCTGCACAAGTTTTACGCGTCGTACGACGCGCGCGACGAGCGGCTGACGCTGCTGGCGGCGTCCGCCGTCGAGGACGTCAGGGACGGCGTCCCCGTGGCTCTGTTCCCGGGCGCGCCCGTCCCCCCGCCGAGACCCATGTCCCTGGAGGCGTTCGAGCGCTTCCACAGGCAGTACATGACGGAGACGGCGTCGCGCGTGCGCGCCAACCTCACCTCGCGCGCGTGCGCGCTGTGCGTGGCGCTCGAGGAGAAGGTGCGCGACGTCGCGCTGAGCGCCGAGGACCCCGCGGCGCGCGCCGCGCACCTCGCGCGGCTGCATAAGATGCCCGCCTTCGCGCAGCGCCTGACGCTCGCGGTACAGGACGGGCTGCGCACCGCCGTGGAGCGCGGCGCGCGCGACGCGCGGGAGTTCTGGACGCGGGGCTTCGCGGGCGGGGACGCCGCCGCGGAGGGCGACGCCGCGCGCGCGCACGCCAGGCACAGGCCTATGTTTTCCGTGCGGCTGGTGGTTTCCGACGGCGCGGCGGCGTTCGAGCCGCCGCTGGAGGCTGTGCGCGACGTCGCGCTGGCCATCTTCGACGACGCCATCGACATGTTCAAGGGCTTCCAGTGCGTGCGCGAGAAGGTGATGCAGCAGAGGGGCGCGCTGGACCCGAGCGCCGGCGTCGGCGTCGGCGTCGACGTCGGCGTCGACGCGCGCGCGGAGACGGATGAGTTTGGGATTCGAAAACGCATCGTCCCGACCCCCGCGCGCGACGAGCCGTTCGTGGTCGCGGCGCGCGCGGCGATCGCGCGGGTGCTTGAGGAGAACTTCCCCGGGCCGAGGGCGCTCGCGGAGCGCTTTGCCGCGTTCGAGGAGCTGATGGAGAAACCCGAGAGCGCGAGAGCGCCGGCGGAGGAGGCGCCGAAAGAGACCGTCTCGGCGGCGAGCGCGGACGCCGCCGCCGAGGCGAGCTCGAGGACGGAATCGGAACCTGCGGAATCGGGACCCGCGGGTCCCTCCCGCGAAACCCCGGGCGAGAGCCTCGAGTCCGAGCCGTCCGAGCCGTCCGAGCCGAACCCGCCCGCGCCCGATCCCGCGCCCGATCCCGCGTCCGCGTCCCCCGCGGAGGAGGAGGAGGAGGAGAAGGAGATGACCCTCGCGGAGACGGAGGCGGAGATGCGGCGCCTCGCGGAGCTGGTGGACGCCGTCGAGTCCGCCAGCGACAGTTTCGAGCCGTTCCGCCTGGTTGGGGTGGACTGCGTCGAGATCAAGCGCGCGCTCGTCGGCGTCGCCACCGCGCGCCGGGACGCGCTCGTCGCGAAGCTCGTGGAGCAGTTCCACGCTCTGAACGCGGAGACGTACGGGCGCTTCCGCGCCATCACCGACCGCCTGGCGTCGGACGTCGAGACCCCGGAGGCGCTGGACGACCAGCGCCGCTTCGCGGCGGACGCCGCGGCGGAGACGGAGACGCTCCGCGCGACTTTGGCGACGTCCGCGGCGACGGCGGAGGCGCTGGAGCGGTCGGGCGTCGCCTTACCGGATGACGTCGTGGACACGTACTGGAACGCCATCACGCAACCCGCGTCGGTGCCGCAGAAGCTGCTGGCGTACGAGCGCCGCGCCAAGGAGCTGCAGAAGGCGATGACGGAGACGCTCAAGGCGGACATCAAGGCAAACACGTCGCGCATCGCCGAGGCCAAGTCCTCGGTGCACGAGTTCGTGGAGCTGGGGGACATCGACCTGGCGGAGGACCGGCTGGCGGCGGTGGAGGCGATGGACGCGCGGCTCGCGGAGCTGAAACGCGCGGGCGAGGTGTACGCCAACCGCGAGGAGCTCTTCGGGCGCCCGGTGACGACGTACCCGGCGCTCAACTCGCTGTTCCGCGAGTGGGAGCCGTACGCCAACTTGTGGCGGGTGTGCGCCGAGTTCGGGCGGTACCAGCCCGAGTGGACGAACGGCCCGTTCCCGCAGCTGGACCCGGAGAAGGTCACCTCGATGGTGGAGACCTGGAACCGCGCCATCGTCAAGATGCTCAAGCACATCAAGGGCGTCCCCGCGGATGTGTGCGCCGAGCTCAAGCTCCGGCTGGCGGCGTTCGAGACGAACCTGCCCATCGTCGCGTCGCTGCGCAACCCCGGCTTGCGCGACCGGCACTGGAAGGACATGTCCGAGGACCTGGGGTTTGCGGTCAAGGCGGACGCCGAGTTCTCCCTGGCGCGGGCCGTGCAGCTCGGGCTGCACCGGCACATCGACGTCTTGGAGAAGTACAGCGAAGCCGCGAGCAAGGAGTACTCGCTCGAGCGCGCGCTGGACTCGATGCACCAAAACTGGCGCGGCGTCGAGTTCGAGACGTCGCCGTGGCGCGACACCGGGTCGTTCGTGCTCAAAGGGACGGACGAGACGCAGATGCTGCTGGACGACCAGATCGTCAAGACGCAGAGCATGCGCTCGTCGCCGTACATCGGCCCGTTCGAGGACCGCGTGAAGCTCTGGGAGAAGAAGCTGACCACGATCCAGGAGGTGCTGGACCAGTGGCTCAAGATGCAGAGCGGGTGGCTCTACCTGGAGCCCATCTTCGGGTCGGACGACATCATGCAGCAGATGCCCGCCGAGGGGCGCAAGTTCAAGACCGTGGACACTACCTGGCGCAAGACCATGCTGAAGCTCGAGCTCACGAGCGAGGTGCTCGTGGTGGGCGCGGACGAGGACCTGCTCGGGTCGCTGCGGAAGTGCAACGAGCTCCTGGACGAGGTGAACAAAGGTCTGAGCGAGTACCTCGAGACGAAGCGCCTCGCGTTTCCGCGGTTTTACTTCCTCTCCAACGACGAGCTGCTGGAGATTTTGTCGGAGACGAAGGACCCGCTGCGCGTACAGCCTTTCCTCAAGAAGGTGTTCGAGGCGATCCACCTGCTGGAGTTCCAGAAGAACATGGAGGTCACGGCGATGCTCTCCGAGGAGGGCGAGAAGGTGACGTTCGTCAACTCTTTCAACCCGGCGAAGGCGGGCGGCGCCGTCGAGAAGTGGCTCATCCAGTGCGAAGCCGCGCAGCGCGAGACGGTGGCGGCGATGTGCCGCGACGCCTCCAAGGCGTACGCCACGTCCAAGCGCACGGACTGGATGGTGGAGTGGCCGGGGCAGGTGGTGCTGTGCATCGGGTCGCTGTACTGGACCTCGCAGACGGAGGCGGCGATCCGCGAGGGCACCGTCGCGGCGCACGCGTCGACGGTGAGCGCGCAGCTCATGGAGATTGTCGAGAAGGTGCGCGGGAAGCTCACCAAGCTGCAGCGCAAGACCCTCTCCGCGCTGGTGGTGCTGGAGGTGCACGCGCGCGACGTCGTGGCGGAGCTCGCAGAGAAGGGCGTGCCCTCCGTGGAGGACTTCGACTGGGCGTCGCAGCTGCGGTACACCTGGGACACGATGGACGACGGGAAGGATGGCGTGACGGTGCGCATGATCAACGCGGCGATTGCCTACGGGAACGAGTACCTGGGGAACTCGTCGCGCCTGGTGATCACGCCGCTGACGGACCGGTGCTACCGCACGCTCATGGGTGCCGTGCACCTGGACGTCGGCGGCGCGCCGGAAGGCCCCGCGGGGACGGGGAAGACGGAAACCACGAAGGATCTCGCCAAGGCGATTGCCATGCAGTGCGTGGTGTTCAACTGCTCCGACGGGCTGGATTACCTGGCGATGGCCAAGTTTTTCAAGGGCCTCGCCGCCTCCGGCGCGTGGGCGTGCTTCGACGAGTTCAACCGCATCGACCTCGAGGTGTTGTCGGTGATCGCGCAGCAGATCCTCACCATCACGCGCGCGAAAGCCGCGCGCGCGCTGGTGTTCGACTTCGAAGGCACGCGGCTTCCCCTGCGGCGCACGTGCAACGTGTTCATCACCATGAACCCCGGCTACGCCGGGCGCTCGGAGCTTCCCGACAATTTAAAGGCGCTGTTCCGCACGGTGGCGATGATGGTCCCCGACTACGCCATGATCTCCGAGGTGTTCCTGTTCTCGAACGGCTACCTGGAGGCGCGCTCGCTCGCCGTCAAGCTGGTCGCCACGTACAAGCTGTGTTCCGAGCAGCTCTCGTCGCAGTCGCACTACGACTACGGCATGCGCGCGGTGATCTCCGTGCTGCGCGCCGCCGGCGCGGTGAAACTCAAGTACCCGGAACGCGACGAGAGCGTGTTGATGCTCATCTCGCTCAAGGACGTGAACCTTCCGAAGTTCCTCGCACCCGACGTGCCTCTGTTCAACAACATCCTGTCCGACCTGTTTCCGGGCGTGGAGCTGCCCGAGCCCGACTACGACCACATGCGCGCGTCGCTCGAGCTGGAGTGCGCGCGGCGGAACCTGCAGCCGACGCCGGTTTTCCTGGAGAAGATTTTCCAGCTGTACGAGATGATCCTCGTGCGGCACGGGCTGATGATCGTGGGGTACTCGTACGGCGCCAAGACGTGCATGTACCGCACGCTCGCGGGCGCGCTCGGGGACCTGAACAGCAAGGGCCTGCTCGAGGAGAACAAGGTGAAGGTGGTGGTGATCAACCCCAAGTCCATCTACATGGGGCAGCTCTACGGGCAGTTCGACCCGACGTCGCACGAGTGGCAGGACGGCGTGCTCGCGAAGAAGTACCGCGAACTGGCGGTGGACACCTCGCCCGACCGCAAGTGGGTGATGTTTGACGGCCCCGTGGACGCCATCTGGATCGAGAACATGAACACCGTGCTGGACGACAACAAGAAGCTGTGCTTGATGTCCGGCGAGATCATCGCGATGTCCAACGGGATGAACATGATCTTCGAGGTGCAGGACCTGGCGGTGGCGTCCCCGGCGACCGTCTCGCGCTGCGGCATGATCTACGTCGAGCCCACGGAGATGGGCTGGGAGCCGCTGAAGCAGAGCTGGATGGCCACTTTGCCCGAGACCCTCAAGCCGCACTTCGGTCGGCTCGAGGAGCTTTTCGCGTGGCTGGTCGAGCCGTGTCTGCGCTTCGTGCGCAAGAACTGCAAGGAGCTCGTGCCGACGTCCGACATCAACCTGCCGGTGGCGCTGATGAACATCTTCGAGTCCATGATCGACGAGTTCCGCGTCGGCGAGGACGAGGCGTTCGCGATGTCCGACAAAGACCAGCGCGTGTTCGTGGACTGCTCGTTCGCGTTCGCCGTCGTGTGGTCCATCGGCGGCACGACGGACGGACCCGGGCGCAAGAAGTTTGACGACTTTTTCCGCAAGCTCGTGGACAAGCGCGTGGACGAGAAGCCCGAACGCGCCGACTACGACCTCGGCCCGGGGTTGGCCATCGCGTACCCCGACAACAAGCTGGCCAAGACCCTCCCCGCGGCGAGCGAGGGGAGCGTGTACGACCTGCACTTCGACAAAGAGATGGGCCGCTGGAAGAACTGGCTCAAAGTCGCCACGGTGGACACGTCCCCCATACACGAGCGGACGTCGTTTCTGGACATCGTCGTCACCACCATCGACACGGTGCGCTACCGATTTTTGTTCGACCTGCTCGTGGACCGCGGGAAGCACGTGTTGTTCGCGGGGCCCACCGGGACGGGGAAGACGGTGTACATCCAAGCCGCGCTGGACGCGCGCGACAAGGCCAAGTTCCGGAACATCCAGAGCACCTTCTCCGCGCAGACCAGCGCCAACGCCGTGCAGGACATCATCGACTCCAAGCTGGACAAGCGGCGCAAGGGCGTCTTCGGCCCGCCCATCGGAAGCCGCGCCGTGGTGTTTGTGGACGACCTCAACATGCCCGAGCTCGAGGAGTACGGCGCGCAGCCGCCCATCGAGCTCGTGCGCCAGTTCTTCGACCACGGCGGCTGGTACGACCGCGGCGAGCTCTCCATGCGGCAGCTGGCGGACGTGCAGTTCGCCGCGGCGATGGGCCCGCCCGGGGGGGGGCGCAACCCCATCACGCCGCGCATGCTGCGTCACTTCAACCTCGTCTCCGTGTGCGACTTCGACGACGCCTCGCTGACGCGGGTGTACGGGCAAATCGCCGACTGGTGGTGCCGCCGCGCGGGTTTACCGAGCGACGTGGCGGGCAAGACCCCGAGCTTGGTGAAGGCGACGCTGGAGATCTACAACACCATCAAGCTGCAGCTGCTGCCGACGCCGTCCAAGAGCCACTACACGTACAACATGCGCGACCTGTCCAAGGTGTGGCAGGGCGTGAGCATGGTGGGCAACGTGAAGAAGGACCTGGGCGCCGTTGTGCGCCTGTGGGCGCACGAGTCGCTCCGCGTGTTCCACGACCGACTGGTGGACGACGCCGACCGGATGTGGTTCTTCGACTTCGTGAAGAAGATGGTCAGCAAGCACTGCGGCTTGCAGTTCGACAAGGTGTTCGAGCACCTGGACTTCGACGGCAACGGGTCCGTGGACATTTCAGAGCTGCGCAACTTGATGTACGCCGACTTTTACGACGGCGAGGGAAACTACGCCGAGGTGACGGAGATGTCGCAGCTGCTCGCCGTCGTGGAGGAGCAGCTCGTCGAGTACAACCAGCAGAGCAAGACGCGCATGGACCTGGTGCTGTTCCTGTACGCCGCCGAGCACATCTGCCGCATCTCCCGCGTCATCCGGCAGGAGCTGGGGAACGCGCTGCTGGTGGGCGTCGGCGGCTCGGGACGCCAGAGCCTGACGCGCATCGCCGCGTTCATGGCGGAGTACCAGGTGTTCCAGATTGAAATCTCCAAGAGCTACGGCGCGTTCGAGTGGCGCGAGGATCTGAAGATCGTGCTGCGCAAAGCCGGCGCCGAGGGCAAGCCCACGGTGTTCCTCTTCTCCGATACGCAGATCAAGCTGGAGTCGTTCCTGGAGGACATCAACAACGTGCTCAACACGGGCGAGGTCCCGAACCTGTTCGCGAAGGATGAGATCGCGCAGATCGCCGAGGCGGTGACGGTGCGCGCCAAAAAGGCGGGGATCAACGAGGGCGCGCCCGCGCAGGAGAAGTTCAAGTTTTTCGTGCAGGAGTGCCGCAAGTACCTGCACTGCGTGCTGTGCTTCTCTCCCGTGGGCGACGCGTTCCGCGAGCGCCTGCGCAAGTTCCCGTCGCTGGTGAACTGCTGCACCATCGACTGGTTCTCGGAGTGGCCCGCGGACGCGCTGCAGAGCGTCGCGACGCAGTTCCTGAGCGAGGTGAAGATGGACGACGACGCCGCGCGCGCCGCCTGCATCGACATGTGCATGGTGTTCCACACGAGCGTCCGGCGGCTGTCCGAGAAGTTCCTCGCCACCCTGGGGAGGCACTGCTACGTGACGCCGACGAGCTACCTCGAGCTCATCTCCACGTACAAGACGCTGCTCTCGGAGAAGCGCACGCAGGTGAGCACGCTGCGCGACCGCTACGAGAGCGGGCTCGCGCAGATCTTCTCCGCGGAGGAGCAGGTGGAGACGATGAAAGTCGAGCTCATCGAGCTCGGTCCGGTGCTGGCGAAGACGCAGGTGGAGACGGATGAGATTTTGGTGGTGGTCGGGAAGGAAACCGAGCAGGCCAACGAGGTGCGCGCGGTGGTGGCGAAGGACGAAGCGTTCGCGGCGGAGCGCGCGGAGGAGGCGAAGGCTATCAAAGAAGACTGCGAGGCTGAGCTCGCGGTGGCCATCCCCATGCTCAACGACGCGCTCGCCGCGCTGGACACGCTGACCAAGGCGGACATCACCGAGGTGAAGGCGATGAAGAAGCCGCCCGCCGGCGTCAAGCTGGTGATGGAGGCGGTGTGCATCCTGAAAGGCGTGAAGCCGGAGAAGGTGAAGGACCCCGCCGGCGGGCTGCGCAAGGTGGAGGACTACTGGATCCCCGCGCAGAAGCTGCTGGGCGACTCCCAGTTCCTCGCGTCCCTGCGCGAATTCGACAAGGACAACATGCCCAACTCGGTGGTGAAGAAGATCACCAAGATGGTGGCGATGCCCGAATTCCAGCCGGAGGTGATCAAGAAGGCGTCCATCGCCGCGTACGGCCTGTGCTGCTGGGCGCGCGCGATGGAATCGTACGACCGCGTCGCGAAGATCGTCGCGCCGAAGCGCGAGAAGCTCGCGGCGGCGGAGGCGGAGTACGCCGAGCTCATGGCCGGGCTCGAGGAGAAGCGCGCCAAGCTGCAGGAGGTGGAGGACAACCTGCAGGCGCTCAACGACAAGCTCAACGAGATGCAGGATAAAAAAGCCAAGCTCGAGCACGACGTGGACCAGTGCGAGAAGAAACTGGTTCGCGCCGAGAAGCTGATCGGCGGTTTGGGCGGCGAGAAGGAGCGCTGGAAGGAGGTGGCGGCTGGCCTCACGGTGGACTACCGGAACCTCACCGGGGACGTCTTGCTGTGCGCCGCGTACATCGCGTACCTCGGACCGTTCACTTTGCCGTTCCGGGAGGAGGTTTTGACGGAGTGGGTCGCGACGCTCCGCGAGAAAAATGTGCCGTGCTCGGACACGTTCAAGCTCATCGCGGTGCTTGGAGAGCCGGTGAAGATCCGCGAGTGGACCATCGACGGCTTGCCGAACGACTCGTTCTCCATCGACAACGCCATCGTCATGTCCAAGTCGCGCCGGTGGCCCCTGATCATCGACCCGCAGGCGCAGGCGAACAAGTGGATCCGCTCGATGGAGAAGGCGAACAACCTCGTCGTCATCAAGCTGACGGATGGCGATTTCGTGCGCAAGCTCGAAAACGCCATCCAGTTCGGCACGCCCGTGTTGCTCGAGAACGTGGGGGAGGAGCTCGACCCCACGCTGGAGCCGTTGCTCTTAAAGTCCACGTTCAAACAGGGCGGGTCGCTCTGCATCCGCCTCGGCGACGCCACCGTCGAGTACCACGACCAGTTCCGGTTCTACGTCACCACGAAGCTGCGCAACCCGCACTACCTGCCCGAGACGTCGGTGAAGGTGACGCTGCTGAACATGATGATCACCATCGACGGCCTGACCGACCAGCTGCTGGGCATCGCGGTCGCGAAGGAGCGCCCCGACCTCGAGGAGGAGAAGGTGCGGCTGGTGCTCCAAGGCGCCGAGAACGCGCGCCAGCTCAAGGAGGTGGAGGACAAGATCATCGAGGTGCTCGGGTCGAGCGAGGGGTCCATCCTCGAGTCGGAAACCGCCATCGAGGTCATTAGCAGCGCCAAGACGCTGTCCAACGAGATCGCGGAGAAGCAGGCGGTGGCGGCGGTCACCGAGCAACAGATCGACGAGACGCGGCTCGGGTACCGCCCCGTCGCCGTGCACGTCGCGCACCTCTTCTTCAACGTCGGCGAGCTGTGCAACATCGAGCCCATGTACCAGTACTCGCTGGCGTGGTACGTGCGCCTCTTCGACCACGCGATTCTCAACGCGGCGGCGAGCGAGGACCTCGAGGCGCGGCTGGCGAACCTCATCGACTTCTTCACGTACTCGCTGTACAAGAACATCTGCCGGTCGCTGTTCGAGAAGGACAAGCTTCTCTTCTCCTTCACGCTCGCCGCCACCATCTTCGGCTACAAAGGGTCGCTGGACCCCGCGGAGTACCGCTTCCTGCTCACCGGCGGGCTCGGGCAGAAGGACGGCGCCGACCAGCTGCCGGCGCAGTGGATCTCGGAGAAGCTCTGGCTGGAGATGCTGAGGCTCTCCGACCTGCCCGCGTTCGCGGGGAAGCCCGAGGATGGCGAGGATCCCGAGGACGGCGCGACGAAGGCTTCCGAAGGCGCACCCGCCGACGCCGACGCGAACGCCGTCGTCGAGCCCTTCCGCGCGTGCTTCGCGCGCGACCCCTCGGCGTGGCGGCACGTCTACGACAGCGCGTCCCCCGAGACGGAGCCTTTACCCGAGCCCTGGCACTCGGCGTTGTCTCCGTTCCAGAAGCTGTGCGTGTTGCGCACGCTCCGCCCGGACAAGCTGACGCGCGCCGTGCAGATCTACGTCGAGCAGAGCATGGGGCGGCGGTACATCGAGCCCCCGCCGTTTGACCTCGAGCAGTGCTTCGCGGACTCGACGTGCGTCACGCCTTTGGTGTTCGTGCTGTCCCCCGGATCAGACCCGATGTCCAGCCTGCTGAAGTACGCCGAGGGCCGCCAGGTGAAGATGGAGTCGTTGTCGCTCGGGCAGGGCCAGGGCGCGAAGGCGGAGGCGCTGATCGCCAAGGCGGCGGCGGACGGCTCGTGGGTCGTGCTGCAGAACTGCCACCTGGCGGTTTCGTGGATGACCACGCTCGAGCGCATCTGCGAGGCGTTCGTCACCGACGCCGAGCCTCCGCACGAGAACTTCCGCCTCTGGCTCACGTCGTACCCGAGCCCGCACTTCCCGGTGGCGGTGCTCCAGAACGGCGTGAAGATGACCAACGAGCCCCCGAAGGGCATGCGCGCGAACATGATGCAGTCGTTCGCGAGCGACCCCATCTCCGACCCGGACTTTTACGAGGACTGCGCGCGGCCGGCGGCGTTCAAGAAGCTGCTCGTCGGCCTCGCGTTTTTCCACGCCGCCATCCAGGAGCGCATCAAGTTCGGGCCGCTCGGCTGGAACATCCCCTACGGGTTCAACGACCCCGACTTGAAGATCTCTCTGCGTCAGCTCCGCATGTTCTTAGACGAGAGCTCGCCCGACGCGCCGCTGTCGACGCCCTTGAAAACCCTGGTGTACCTGGTGGGCGAGTGCAACTACGGCGGTCGCGTCACGGACGGCCACGACCGCCGGACGCTCATGTCCATCCTGACGGACGAGAGCGGCGGTCCGTTCCACGCGAACATCATGCTCGAGGACTACGTGTTCTCCCCCTCGGGCGTGTTCCGGGCGCCCGCGCTGGAATCGAGGGAGGAGGTGTTGGAGTACTTCAAGGGGCTGCCCATCGCGGCGGACCCCGAGGTGTTCGGGCTGCACGCCAACGCCGACATCGCCAAGGACCAGAAGGAAACCGACCTGCTCCTGGACGGCGTGCTGCTGACGCAGGGCGCGTCGAGCGGCGGCGGCGGCGCGTCCAAGGAGGACACGCTCAAGGAGGTGGCGGCGCAGATCAGCGACTCGCTCCCCCCCCTGTTCGACCTGGAAGTCGCCAACTACAAGTACCCCGTGGAGTACTACGAGTCCATGAACTCCGTGCTGTGCCAGGAGCTCGTGCGGTACAACCGGCTGCTGGCGGTTATCAAAAAGAGCATCGGCGACTTTCAGCTGGCGCTGCGCGGCCGCATCGTGATGACCGGCGAGCTCGACGCGCTGGGCGGCGCGATGTACGACGGCAAGATCCCCGCGATGTGGGCCAAGAAGAGCTACCCGTCGCTCAAGCCGCTCGCGGCGTACGTCTCGGAGCTCCTCAAGCGCCTCGCCATGCTCCAGAGCTGGATCGACGACGGCGCGCCCCCGCGGTTTTGGATCACCGGCTTTTTCTTCACGCACGCGTTTCTCACGGGCGTGCTGCAAAACTACGCGCGCAAGCGAAAGTTGCCCATCGACTCGGTGGTCTTCGACTTCAAGGCCATGCCGAACACCGCGGACTTCTCCACGAAGCCCGAGGACGGCGCGTTCTGCAACGGCATATTCATGGAGGGGTGCAAGTGGGACGAGCAGACCATGCTCCTGCAGGAGTCCGACCCGAAGGTGCTGTACACGGAGGCGCCCACGTTTTGGTTCGTGCCCACAACCGCCGACGCGCGGGCCGAGTTTCCGCATTACGTGTGCCCCATCTACCGGACCGCGGAGCGGCGTGGCGTCTTGGCGACCACGGGGCACTCGAGCAACTTCGTGATCAACCTCACGATCCCGAGCGACCGGCCGCAGAACCACTGGATCAAGCGGGGGGTCGCCGGGCTGCTCTCGCTCTCGTACTAGATGGGGCGGCGGTACGAGAGCGAACGATGGAGAGAGAATGTGCGCTCCGCGCGCGCGACGACGAGAAAAAGAAAAAAAAAAAGACGCGCGCGTTTCGAGAGAGAGTGACGCGTCTATGCGTTAGCGAACCTCATCACCGGTAGTCACCCATGTGGGACGCATCGCGAAGGCTACTGTGTTGTATTAATAGTACTATCTATATAGAGATTATCATCCGTGGAACGCGCCGGCGACTGCGCCGGCACCGATGGTGAGCGCGAGCGCCACGAGCACGGGGTTATCCCCCGACCAGAAATCCGGCGTGTTTTTCGCCTTGCGCACGATCTCCTCCAGGCTCTCCTCGCCCACGTCGCGCGTCACACCCTCCGTGTCCGCCAGGGAAACGGTCCGCTTCGTCGCGGTCGCGGTCGCGGCGGTCGCGGCGGTGCTCGTCGCGCCCCCTTCCTCGAACAAGTCGGGCTCGTCGCGGAGCAGGTACCTGGTCTCGGGGTCCACCTTCGCGAGCCACTTCTGATAGAAGAAGCGCTCGACTTTTCGGCTGTCGTCATCCTTGAGCTCGACGAGGTAGTCGCGGAGCTTGCCGGTGCGCTTGTTCACCGCCAGGTTCACGCGCGCGCCGGGGACGAGGACGTACCACCAGTACGCGGTCATCACACCCACGGTCAGAAGCACCACGCCCTGGCTCTGCAGCGCGGAGGTGTCCATGGGCGAAGGGACGTAGTCCGTGATGGCGGTGCCGAACTGGAGGGCGTCGTCCGCCTCGGACGACGCGCGCGGCACGACCGCCACGCGCGAACGGCGCACCGAGACGCGAGCGCGAAGGTCACGCGTCGTCGTGGTGCGCCGGGGAGACGCGCGCGCTCCCCCGCGGGGAACGCACGTCGGGTGCGAGGCGACGGTGGCCATCGCTGCGGTCGCGCGCCTCGGAGTGACGTGTCGCCTTCTCCAAGCTCTGCTCGAAAGACTTCTCTCACTCTCGCCAAGACAAGGCAGCAACAAAAAGCAGCCCCCGCCACGCGCCGACGCCCCGTAAAAGCATGTCGCCCGCGTCGGAAAGACACGTCAACACGATCAGAAAGGGCATCCAGAAGCAGGAGCCACTGGAACGGGTCGTGTGCACCACGATAGGCGGCGGCGGAAACGCCGGCGCCACCTGCATGGTCGCGCGACACACCCCGCACGCCACCACCGGCGCGCCGAACGGAGGCTGAACCGTTGCTCGGCACGTAGGGCAGACGACCATCGAGGGCAGCGGCATCCCGGTCACGAGGCTGCTCGGAGGCACCATCTGAGGGTTTTGCGCCGGATACATACGCACGCGCGCGCGTCTACGTGCCGTCGATATCTGTGTGCTCACACGGAAGGGCAGGGCTGGGGTACCGACGCCGAAGCGCGGGCGTTGACTGATGTCTGCGAGCGATTGATGTTCAACGAAAAATGTTCAACGCGCTTGCGAAGACGAAAACCGCCAGCTTGGCGAGAAGAAGAACGTTGCCACGTTGGACTGCAGGCGGTCTCTCGCGCCAAAATTTTGGCCGATTTTTTCACCTTTTTCACCAGAAAAGCGCGCGACGCGACCTTTGAAAACGCGGGAGACGTCCGGACAGTCCATTGTTCCACGGCGCACACCACGCCTCGACCGCGCTCTACGCCCGTTCCGCGTCCGCGGCGTTCCCCCGGACCCCCTTCGTGCCCCCCGCGCACGCGCTCGACTCACCGAGTCTCGAGGCGCACACAGCCGCCTGTTTCCGACCCACGTCCGCGTGCCGTCGAATTGCGTCTCTCGAGCGACGCTTGAAAAATCCGCGCGAAAAGACCAACGGTTTGACCTCCGGCGATGGCCGCCACGCTCGTATCCGCCGCGTTGACGCGCGCGCCCACCACGCGGCTCGCCGCCGCGCGACGCCCGCGAACCGCCCGCGCGGCCGCGCCGCGTCGCGCGGCTCGCGCCGTGCCCGGCACGGTCGTCGCGCGCGCGCGACGCGATTTCTACGTTCCCGACCGACTCGTCTCCTTGGACGAGACCGGTTCGTCCGCGTCGGGCCGCGCGCTCGGCGCCGGCACCGCGCGGTACCGCGTCACGTTCTACACGGGCGAGAAGATGGGGTCCGGCCTTTCCGCGCCGGACGCGGGCGTGCAGATCATGCTCATCGGCGAGGACGGCCGCGCGTTCATGCACAGGCTGGACCGCTACCCCGACCTCCCCGCCGGCGACGACGCGCGCGAATCCATCCGCGGCGCGAGCGCGTCGACGCCCGTCTCGCTCTACTCGTACCCGCGGTTCGAGCGCGGCGGCGCGGACGAGTGCGCGTTCGACGCGCCCGACATCGGCGTCCCGGTGGCGATCTGGGTCGCGCCGGAACAGGGCGGGGACTGGTTCCTGGAGGAGGTGGAGGTGCGTTTGGAAACGGCGGACGCGCGCCGCGCGCTCGAGTTCCCGGATGCGCCGCCGGCGCTCGTCAGTAGCTCGGCGTCCACCTCCTTCCCGTGCGGCGAGAACGTGCGCGATGCCGTCGAGCTGCGGCCGTCGGCGTTCGTGAAGCTCACCCCCGAGCAGCGCGTGGAGATGCGCGCGGAGAGCCTGCGCGAGTACGGCGCGCTCAAGGTGCGCATGCTCGCCGTCACGGGCGCGGCGGTGCTGCTCGGATGCGGCGTGACCGCCGCCATGAGCCGCGGGAGCGACCTCGAGGCGATGCGCGCGTTCGCCAGCGGCGGCGGCGTCGGGCTCGTCTACCTCTGGATGCTCACGCGTAACGTCGACACGCTCGGTTACGGCGTGGCTGAGGCGTCCTCGGGAAGCGGAGGGGCGGGAGGCGCGTCCGCCGCCGAAGGCGAGGACTCCTCTCCGTTGGACCGACACCCCGGCGCGGCGCTCGCGTCTGTGCTCCTGAACGTGCTCGCGCGGGGCGCGTCGTCATCGCCCGTGCGCATCGCGCTGTTGGCGTATTGCGGCGTCGCCGGCGCGCGCTGGTTCGGCCTCGACGACGGCATCGACGCGTTCGGCAACCCGGCGGCGCCCCACTACGGCGACGCGCTGGCGGCGATTCTCGGCTTCTTCTCGTACAAAGCCGGCGTGCTCGTCGCGGGGTTCTCGGGCACGGACGTCATGAGCCCGGCGCAGCCGCCGGACCAGCCCGCGTACGTGCGCGTCGAGGAGTCGCGCGGCGTGGACGGACGCGGAGGGCGCGAGAGGTGGTGATGGTTTCGAGACTTTCGCGTCATTCGAGACGGTTCGTTTTCGAGACGTTCCGATTTTGAACGTTTCGATCTGGGTGGAAAAACGAAGAAAAGACCGTCGCGACCGCCGTCCGACGACGTCGCGAGAAGGAAGACGACGTCGCGGACGCGATGTACCAACAGCCTGTACTGACGACTCACACGAGCCGAACCCGGCGCGCGTCTCGACGGGACGCGCGCGAGGAAGACTTTTCCTGTGAATAGAGTCGCGAGGAACGGAGAGGTTCGGACGATTGTAACGCTACGCCGAGAAAACGCTACGCGAGAGTCCTTCACCTTTTTGTCGGTACGATACATATCACGCCGAGACTTTTAGAAGTCGCGTCACTCGCGCGTCACTCCTCGCCGAAGCGCGAGCGGTCCGGCCGCGACGACGGGTTGTCCCTGGCGTCGCCACCGCCGCGCGGTTTCCAAAGCCGCACCTGGTTGCCGCCGCGCCCGCCGCGCCCGCCGCGCCCGCCGCGAGGCGTGAACTCGCGGTCGAAACGCGACCCGCGCTCGGGGCGACCGCCGCCGCCGTACCCGCCGTACCCGCCGGATTCGCTCCCGCCGCGGTCCTCGTATCCGCCGCCGCCGCGACCACCTCGGCCTCGGCCGCCGCGACCTCGCGGCGCGAAACCGTCGTCGCCGTAACCCCCTCCGCCTCGGGCCCCGCCTCGCCCCCCCCTGCCCGAGTTTCGGGGGCCCCCGAAACTCGCCTCAACCCTAAACTCGCCCCTGCCTCGGCCTCCCCTGCCCCCGAACTCACCCCTCCCCCTCGGCGCGTATCCGCCGCGAGGGGACCCCTCGTCCAGCTCGAGGCCGTCCAGGTCCGACCCGAATCCGCCCTGCGTGCGGGTGCGGCGCTCGAACCCGCCGCGGCCGCCGCGGCCGCCGCGGCCGCGGCCGCCGCGGCCGCCGCCGCCGCCCCCGTACCCGTCATCGAACGCGTCCCCGCGCCGAGACGGGGGAGGGCGCGTGTCCCACCCGTCGTCCGAGCCGTACGCGTCGTACCCCCCGCCGCCGCCGCGACCGCGCCCTCCGCGGACCCCGCCGCCGAAGTCGTCGAAGTCGTCGAACCTTCTCGAACGCGGCGCCTTGTCGCGTCGGTAATCGCCGTCGTCGTCCTCGTACCGACGAGGACGCCCCCGTGGGCTCGCGAGCCCACCCCGTGGCCTCGCGCCGTCGAACCCGTCGCCTCTGCCTCGGCCCCGGCCCCGCGAGCCCCCGCGCGATGGCGCGTAGCGGTCCTCCTCAAACTCCGGGCGCTCCGGCCGCCGCTCGCGGCGCTCCACCCAGCGCGGCTGCTTGGGCCTCGCCGGCGCGCCGGCGCCGCCGCCCCTGGCGGCGCTGGCGGGCGCCCTGGGCGAGTCCGCCAGGGACGTCAGACGCCTGAGCAGCGACTGCATGACGGCGCGCGGCGGGCGGTCCTGCGGCTTGACGTCCTCCGCGTAGACGTGCACGACGCGCAGGACGTCGGAGAGCTTGACGGCGCCCATCGCGTTTTGGTTGTGGTCGGCGGCGGCGCACCGCCCGCGGAGGTCCGAGTCGTCCACGCCCAGGTGCGCGCGCAGGCGCTTGAGCGCGTTCACCTGTTTCCGGCCGGAGGAGTTGCCCTGGTTGGGCGGCATGGGGTGGTCCGCCAGCACGTACAGCTCGCGCTCGGAGAGCCGGTCGAAGGCGTCGTCGCGGTCGCGCGAAAACTCGAGCAACAGGCGTTTCTTGTTCGAGTACGTGAGCTCCGCCGCGTCGGCGTCCGGGCGCTCGGCGGAGGCGACGTGCGCGAACGGGTCGTCGTCCAGGTCCATGCGCACCAAGTTGTTCGAGTCGTGCGCGTCGGCGTCGGGCGCGTCGGCGTCGTCCTCGTCCGCGGACTCGGCGACGGCGCGCGCCCACTCGGGCGTCGACAGTTTGGGCGCGCCCGGCTCGGCGTCGTCGCCCCAGCCCGGCGGCGCGTTGGGGCTCTCCAGCGAGTACCCCATGCCGGCCAGCTTCGCGAGGAACGCGTCGAACTCGTGCCACGCGCCGCTGGAGTCCCAGGGCGCGTCGTCGCCTGGCTGGGAGAACACAGCAGAGGACGCGTTCGTCGGCGTCGACGGGTCGTCGACGAGCGAATTCGCGATTCCGATGTCGTCGAGCATCGCCTCGAACGCCGCGCCCGCGGCGGGCGCGGACGCGACGGCGGCGAACGGGTCGTCCAGCCCGTCGTCGAAGTCCAGAATCTCGTCGAGGCTCTCGTCGTCTAGGAACGAGCCGCCTGAAGCGTCGTCGTCGTCGGCGGCGACGCCGGCGTCCGATGCGGAGGCCGCCGCGCGAACGCCGTCGAACCCATCCTCGAGCCCGTCGTGTGCCCGATCGGAGAAGGGCGCGCGAGCGCGTCGCGCGCTCCGCGCGCCGAGGAGACGCGCGACGAGCCGAGGGGCGCTCGTGGACGCGCCGAGCGCACGCGAAGTGACACCGCGACGCGCGTCGGCGGTAGTCCTGGCGCACGCCGCGGGGACGGCGGCCACGCGTCTGGGCGCGCCCGACGCGGTCGGCACGGCGTGCGCGCGCGCGGCGAACCGGCGAGGGCTTAGGTTAATGATGGTCATGGCGGTGTCCGCCGTTCGGGCCTGGCGGACGCCCGAACGAGCCGCCGACGTGAGCGTGTGCGTGAGGTGTACGAGTTCACGACGCAAGCAGTGCATGTACCCAGGGCTCACGTGCTGGTCTGACCGCCAATCAGCCGCGCACCGAGCTCTGATGCGAGAGCCCTTTTTCGCAACAGCTTCGAAGCCGCCGACGCGGGCGAACGTGAAAAAATCGCACCTGTTTCACAGTCGTCCGCTGTGAGAATGAAACCTCGCCCTCTCAGACCCGCCACCGGCACAACTCGAGGCGCCTCCGCGTTCGCGCACGCGCCTACGCTCACCAGGGACTGCTCGCGCGCGTCGAGCCTCCGACCGAGCCTCCGACCGTCCATCGGCCGATCCGAGAGCCACCCTCAGAGGTTTTTGAAAATCGCCGATGGTTGCCGTCATGGCGTGCGCTTTTTCATCCACCGCCGCCTTCGGCGCGACCGTCGGGGTCCCCTCCCGGTCCCGGGACCCGCGACGCGCGCTCTCGCGCCCCGCGCACCGCGTCCCCGTCCGGCGCGCCGCGCGGCCCGCCGCCGGCCTGTTCGACGGCGGCAAGGGCGACCGGCCGGTGGACGCGGTGTCCGCCGACGGTTTGCCGCGCACGGCGAAGATCGGCATCCTCGGCGGCGGTCAGCTCGGGCGCATGCTGGCCATCGCGGGCGCGCCCATGGGTGTGCGCGTGCGCTCCCTGGACCCGAACCCCGTGTCCCCGGCGTCCATCGTCGCGATCCCCACGGAGGGCTCGTTTCAGGACGCGGCGGACGTCATCGCGTTCGCGAAGGACTGCGACGTGGTCACGGTAGAGATCGAGCACATCGACGTCGCCGCGCTGCGCGAGTTGGAGAAGGCGGGCGTCGACGTGCAGCCGTGCAGCGACACTCTGGCGATCATCCAGGACAAGTTCGCGCAGAAGGAGCACTTCCAGAAAGCCGGCGTGCCGCTTGGGCCGTTTCAGTCCGTGGAGAGTGAGGAGCAGCTCGCCGCCGCCGCGAAAGCGTTCGGGTTCCCGCTGATGCTCAAGTCGCGGCGCATGGCGTACGACGGCAAAGGGAACGCCGTGGCGCGGACCGAGGCGGACGTGAAGGAGGCGGTGGCGAAACTCGGTGGGTTCGAGAAAGGCCTGTACTGCGAGAAGTGGGTCCCGTTCGAGCGCGAGCTCGCGGTGATGGTCGTGCGCGCGCGGGACGGTGAGACCAGGGCGTATCCGGTGACGGAGACGGAGCACGTCGACAACATCTGCGACGTCACGATCACGCCCGCCGACGTGTCCACGTTCGTCGCCGCGGCGGCCACCGCGGCGGCGCAGAACGCGGTCGCGTCGCTGGAGGGCGCGGGCGTGTTCGGGGTCGAGCTCTTCCTCCTGGAGGATGGCTCGATCCTGCTGAACGAGATCGCGCCGAGGCCGCACAACTCAGGGCACTACACCATCGAGGCGACGGCGTGCTGCCAGTACCAGTCGCACCTGCGCGCCGTGCTCGGCTGGCCGCTGGGCGACGTCTCGCTCACGTGTGGCGGTGCGGTGATGAAGAACATCCTCGGCGACGGCGAGGGCGACGCCGCGATGCGCCGCATGCACGACCTCATGGGCGCGGCGCTGAAGGTGCCCGGCGCGAACGCGCACTGGTACGACAAGCCGGAGGCGCGCGCCGGGCGCAAGATGGGGCACCTCACCGTCGTGGCGCCGCACGCGCGGCTGGCGCTGGCCCGGCTGGACGCCGTCGTGGCCATCGCCGGCGGCGACGCCGACGCGCGCGTGAAGCCGCCCCCCTCCGTGGGCATCATCATGGGCTCGGACTCGGACCTGCCCACGATGGCGGCCGCCGCGGAGACGCTGGAGAGCTTCGGCATCGGCGTCGAAGTCACGGTGGTCTCCGCGCACCGCACGCCCGAGCGCATGTTCGAGTACGCGAAGAGCGCCGCCGGGCGCGGGCTGCGGTGCATCATCGCCGGCGCGGGCGGCGCCGCGCACCTGCCCGGCATGGTCGCGGCGATGACGCCGCTGCCGGTGATCGGCGTGCCCGTGCCGCTGCGGCACCTCGACGGCGTGGACAGCGTGCACTCCATCCTGCAGATGCCGCGCGGCGTGCCGGTGGCGACGGTGGCCATCGGCAACTCCACCAACGCGGGCCTCCTGGCGGCGCGCATCGTCGGCGCGTACGAGCCAGCGGTGCTGGACGCGATGGCGACGTACCAGGATGACATGGAGAAGGTGGTCAACGCCAAGGCGGAGAAGATGGAGAAGGACGGGTACAAGAAGTACCTGGACGGGATGAAGTGATAGCTACCGGATGAAGTGATACATCGACGTTTAATGGTACAAGAAGGCACTAAGTAGCTAGTAGTACTATGTACAAGGAGTCACCACGAGGAGTCACCACGAGGAGTCAATCACGCGTTTTGGAAGTCTCCCCGCGCGGTGTGGAACTCGGGCGTCCCGGCGCTGTCGCCGACGCTGAGCCCGGCGAGCCCGGCGAGCGCGGCGGCGGCGTCTGGGTGACCGCCCTCCCCCCCGCTGTGCTCCGCGCCCGGGAAGATGGACGCCATGCTCGGCCTCTGCCGCGCGGCTTTCTTGCGCACCGAAGTGCCGTTCCCCACCACCTCGAAGTTCTTGTACGTGTACCCGACGAAATCAAGATCCTTCTTCTCCTTCCGCGCGCCGGATTCGTCCCCGCCCGGTTCCCGGGAGGCTCTTCCGAGATGCTGCTCCTTCTTCTCCTCGTCGAAGTGCTCGAAGTTCTGCGTGTCCAGCTCCCCCTCGACGTCCGGCGTGTACGGCGCCTTGACGCGGTACAGGCTGTCCCAGTCGAGCCCCTGGAAGAACGGGTGGTGCTTGATCTCGCCGGCGCCGCCGTTGCTGCCCAGCCGATTGTCGACGTCGCACAGCAGGCGCTCGATGAGGTCGCGCGCGTCCCGCGACAGCGGCACCTCGTTCGGGAAGCGCAGGTGGTGCCGCCAGTGCACGATCTTGCGACAGGTGGTCATGGGCTCGTCCGAGTAGAACGGCGGGTACCCCACCAGCATCTCGTACATGATGGCGCCCACGGACCAGAAGTCGCACTCCAGCCCGTACCCTTTCTTGAGCAAAACCTCCGGCGCGATGTAATCCGGCGTGCCCACCGTGCTGTACGCCAGACGACGCCGGTTCTGGTGCCAGTTTCGCAACTGCCTGGCGCGTTTCGTGGCCGCATCCTCGCCCTCGCCGCCGTCGGCCGCGTTCGCGCCGTTCGTCTCCTCCTCCAGGTCCTCCTCCGCGACGGACGGGAGCGAGCGCAAGATCTCGCCATCCACGGGCTTGCACAGGCCGAAGTCGCTCAGCTTCATGTGGCCGTCGCGGTCCAGGAGCAGGTTGTCGGGCTTGATGTCCCGGTGGATGAAGTTCGCGGCGTGCACCGTCTCCAGCGCGAGAATGGTCTGCGCGATGTAGAACCGCGTCTCCTCCTCCGTCAGCGTGTCCCGCCGCATGAGCAGCGTCATCATGTCCCCCCCCGGCAAATACTCCATCACCAGGTACAGGTACTCCTCGTCCTGGAACGAGTAGAAGAGCTTGACGACGGCTTCGTCGTGCACCTCCGCGAGCAAGTTGCGCTCCGCCTTGACGTGGTCCACCTGTCCGCGGCGTACCATCTCCGTCTTCTTGAGCTTCTTCATGGCGTACACGCAGCCGTTGCTCTTGTCCCGCACCAAGCGCACCTCGCCGAATGCGCCGCGTCCGATGATGGTGAGGGGCTCGAAATCCTCCGCGGTCAACTTGGCGCGCTTGAGGCGCGTGAACTCGCGCTCGCGCCGCTCGAGCTCGGACAGGAGCTCCTCCTTCGTCTCCGCGGGCATAGAAGACGCGCGCGCCTCGTGCTCGACCGCGGCGCGGCGCTCCACGCGCCGACGCAACGCATCCGCCTGGTTCTTGTACAGGTTCTCGATGTACGCCTTCGCCGCGTCAACCTTCTTCTTCGTCTCGGGGGTGGGGGGGTCGTGCTGGGGCGCACCGGGGGGGAGGACCCCCGCGCTCGCCGCGGAGGACGATGACGAAGCGTTCAACGGTTTGCTCCCGGTCATGCGGCCGAGCCAACTCGTGCCGCCGGGGCTGCTCATCGCGGGTGACCCTTTCGGATCGGAGGGACGCGACCGCGAGAGTGGCACTCTCGCGACTGTTCTTTTCGGGCACTAGTATTTTTTTCGAGTTGCGAGAACACCTGACTGATTGCCCAGCCAGCCGAGGCCGAGGGGTGCCGAGCGAGACGGGAGATGCGAATCGCACAAACTGCGAAAGTGCGTCCCCGCTTCTCTCCGCCCCCAACTTTCGAGCGCGCGATGCGACGACGATGAACGCCGACCTGGTCGCCGCGCAGCTCGAGGAGTCCCGCGCGGCGCTCGCGGAGGTCAACGCGAACGTGCGTCTCCTTCCCCTCTCCCCGCGCTCTTCTCTTCCGCGCGCTTCCCTCGCTGACCCCCTCGTCGCCCCCGAAACGACAGCTCGACGCCGCGTCCGAGGCTTTTGAACGCGCCAAGGCGTCGCACGACGCCGAGCGCGCCGATTTCACGGCGACGCACACGCGGGCCGTGCGCGACGCCGCGCGCGTCGTGGACGAGAAGTGGGCCACCGCGCGCGCCGAGAACCTCGCCGGGTACGCGGACGTCACCGGTTCCCTGGAGCAGACCAAGGAGGCGTTACAGGGCGTCGCGCGGGCGAACGCGTCCGCGGTGCTGGAACGGGACGAGGAAGTCGACGCGTTCGGCGTGACGTTTCGCGCCTTCCGCGCCGACGCGCGCGCGCGACTCGCGTTTTGCGAGAAAGCCGCGGCGTGGCCCGAGAACGCGACGCGGGATTTCCTGGCGGACGTGCGGGAGGACAAGCGGGTCGTGGCTGTGCTCTCCCTGGAGCGCATAGACGAGGCGCACCGCGCGGCGCGGCCGGCGCGCCGCGCGGCGTTCCGCTCGGCGCTAGGCGCGCTCGCCGCCGACATCGACCGCGCGCGCGAGGCGGACGGCGAGCGCATCCGCCGCGTCAAGGAGCGCGCGGAGGTGTGGGACAAGAGGCTCGGCATCGAGCGCAGGGGCCCCCGGGGGGAGAGGCAGCGGCCTGCCCGAAGCGGGGAAGGCGGAGGAGCGGCGCCGTACGCGGAAGAGCGCGGAGAGTGATACATTTTGGATGGAGAAAAACGCTCCTTCACACCCAAACACCTTGTGA
>Ga0181559_10001049_pt1 | contig 26828 bp, 24 predicted proteins | sample 011ome_21_FD_133752 | JGI IMG/M metagenome (GOLD analysis project Ga0181559, IMG submission 133752) | Coastal salt marsh microbial communities from the Groves Creek Marsh, Skidaway Island, Georgia - 011508AT metaG (megahit assembly) | ecosystem: Environmental > Aquatic > Marine > Intertidal...
ACCCTGGCCAGCAAATCCCGCAGCTCGTGCGTCAGGCGTAGGTCGGCAGGGCTGGGGTCAACAACGCCCGAAGGGTGATTATGGGCCAATATCAGGGCAGCGGCATTAACCTCAAGCGCCCTTTTCAGTACTTCGCGGCTGTAGACGTGAGCGCGGTTCACTGTCCCGTGAAACAGGACCTCCCAAGCTATCAAACGATGTCGACAGTCCAGGAACAAACATCCAAAGAGCTCTCGTTGGCTGTGCCCAATCTGCCGACGCACAAACCTTGCAACCGTATCGGTATCTGACAGGACTGGGGTCTGCGATAGCGCACGGTAGTCACCACGACGCGACAACTCCGCTAGCGCTTTTAGCCGCGCTACAGTACCCAGGCCCAACCCTGGCCAACCCATGAGGTGCTCTGCAGGCTCGGCCAAAAGGCCTTCAAGCCCGCCAAATTCGCTCAACAAGCGAGCCGCAAACGACGGTGCATGTTGACTTCGAGGACGCGGCAACAAGCACAAACCCAGCAACTGAGCATCACTCATGTCGACCGCTTGCCCACTCACCAGACGGTGCTGAATACACAACAGACACGCCGCTGGCACGCTCCAGTCAGCTGGCTGTCGGTGATTACAGCAGAGCGAGCAATCGCGGCGGCCAGAGCGACCGAACCTCTTATGTGTGCGCCTCAACATTTCACCTCAACATTTCACCTCAACACTTAACTTCAACACCTACCCACAACGCTTAACTACAATATTTCACTTCAATAGGGGTTAGCAGCGCACAAAGTTGGTCTGATTCAGATGAGCCGAATGCTATTTCAGGTTAACCTTATGCAATTTGCGCCATCACACTTCGGTCCGCTGCAGGCCTCTCAGGGAGTTTCGGAATGTCCAGTCTCGCGAATCAGCATATTGTCCTCGGGATCAGTGGTGGCATAGCAGCGTATAAAGCGCCAATGCTTGTGCGAGCCTTGCTTGCCGAGGGCGCCCAAGTACAAGTCGTTATGACTGCAAATGCCCACCATTTTGTGACCGCGACCAGTCTTCAAGCGGTGTCCGGCCGGCCGGTCAGAGAGGACCTTTGGGACCCATCTGCGGAGGCGGCGATGAGCCACATCGAGCTGGCTCGTTGGGCTGACCAGGTTATTATCGCGCCAGCCACTGCCAACACCCTTGCCCAACTTGCCATCGGCGGGGCGGGTGATCTGCTGTCAACCCTCTGTCTGGCTACCTCTGCGCCGGTCATCCTCGCGCCTGCCATGAACCAGCAAATGTACCAACACCCCGCGACACAAAAAAACCTGACCATCCTTCAAAGCTTAGGCTATGAGTTGCTCGGGCCAGAGGCAGGGGAACAGGCGTGCGGTGAGACCGGACCCGGCAGAATGGTCGAACCCACAGATATCGTCGAACACCTCCTGCGCTTGCGAGGGACTCAATCAGTCACAGAATCCCACCACCGGATACTCGCGGGACGTCGCGTGCTCATCACTGCAGGGCCTACGGTCGAGGCTATTGATCCAGTGCGCTACATCAGCAATCACAGCTCCGGGCGTCAGGGGATTAGTGTGGCTGAAGCGGCTCTGCGGGCCGGGGCGGAAGTTACACTGGTCGCCGGGCCGGGAGTGCCTTCGACCTCCACTCAGATCAAACGAATCGATGTGGTCAGCGCTCTAGATATGCAGGCAGCGGTCATGGCTGAACTGGTTGATATTGATCTTTTTGTCGGTGTCGCCGCAGTAGCAGACTACCGGCCGGCACAGGCCCACCCCCAAAAATTGAAAAGGAAGGGAACCGAAGAAAGCGCCAAGGAGCTATTGCTCGTGGAGAACCCCGACATCATCAAGGCCGTCGCCAACCACGCATCGAGGCCTGCTGTCGTGGTTGGGTTTGCCGCCGAAACGGACAATACTCATCAGCATGCGACCGACAAATTAATTAACAAAAATCTAGATGCCGTCGTGCTCAATGATGTGTCAGACCCAAAGATTGGCTTCAACAGCGAACACAACGCCGCAACGCTCATACATGCGGATGGCGAGGCCGTCCTGCCGTTGCAAACCAAACAGGCCCTCTCAGTGGCACTTTTATCACATATAGTTCGTATTTTTGCTTCACAGTTGGCAGATACTAACCCCAAGAGTGTGACAGAATAGCCGTCGACCGTTTAACACCGGCCTGCGAACGCCGCAATACCCGCACAATAGGGCACAATCATCAGGTCTAAGACTGGGGGCTCAGTGGAAACAAGAGTAGAAAGCACCAGCTTCAATGACATCAGGCACTACGCCGCGATCACTGCCATTACCAGTCTAGTCGGCATACTCATTGCTGCACTGTTGATTTGGTGGCAGGTCATCACACAGCCCCAACTGGAGGGCGCAAAAACTGAAGAGATGCGTCTCCTGGGCGAATATACCCGCTTTTTTGAAGGACGAGTGGCTGACCTCAGGTCTTCAGTGAACGCCATGGCCACCGCGCCAGCAACCCAGGAAGCCTTGAGAAACTTTGATCTGGATGCCCGGCGCAAATTTACTGCAGCGATGACTGCTCAACACGCTTACCTCGCGCGCGCAGAGATTTTCGAGAGAGGCCAGGCCGAGATTGACCTCAACGCACGCGTGCCGATATCTTTCGCTGCCCTTGACCTCATTCGTCGCGCAGAGACACGAGAGTTTGTCGGCCCAGAGGTAGGGCTCAATCAAGGCGGACGGATCTACGCCGCACAACCGATTACACTTGATGGCAGCGTGCGCGGCGTCCTGCTGGTGGTGTTTGATCGTTCGTTCTTACTTGAGCCCCTTGCACTCTTCGAGCCCATACCGGGTACGCTAGAGGTCTTACAAACGGTGACTACCAATGCCCCGCAGCCAATCCTCCGAGTCGACTCTCTCGAGGGAGATCGACCGGCTGTGAAACAACCCTTAAGCTCCTCAATCTGGACTGTGGCGTTCTCTGCCCGAACTGAGGCGCTAACGCACACCCACCCCGGCACAGGTCTGATCGCACCCTTCGCTGTCGCGCTGATGCTTATTTTCGCCGGCGTGTTCTTCGGTTTCTCTAGATTCGCTCGCCGCGTTTCCGAAGAGATCGATCAATTGACCGAAGACGCGATCAATATCTTCGAAGGCACCCAGCCAAAGCCCCAGCCCTATCGTCTGCTGGTGACGCGAGCTGCTGCACAAAATTTGCAGACCCATCCGGCGGCGCAGGCTATCACACAGCCCAACCGATCCATCAAAGCCCGCCCCAAAGTTGCGCCTGAACCTGAGCCTGTCGACAAAGACGCAGCTAAGGTGGCCGCCGTGCGGGAAAAGATCGCTGGCAATGTTTTACTCGATGAAAACTCAAGTCGCTCCGACAATAATTTTGGCATCACCGTTGATGATGACGCTAAGTTAGTCCCCGCAGATCTGGGTATCCATATTGATCCTGAAATTTTCCGTGCCTACGATATTCGCGGCATCACCACCACCAACCTGACAGAAGACGTGGTTTATTGGATTGGGCGTGCTTTCGCCGCTGAGGCCAAACAGCATGGTCAAGCAAAAACCGTCGTTGGCCGCGACGGCAGACACTCTGGCAGCGCCCTGCAAACTGAGCTGTGCCGGGGATTAACGGAGGGCGGGATGGATGTTATCGACATCGGCCTAGTGCCCACACCTGTTCTCTATCATGCCACCCACACCCTCCATACTGGCACGGGTATCATGATCACGGGCAGCCACAATCCGCCGGAGTACAACGGCCTGAAGATGATGATCGCCGGCGAAACGCTGGCCGAAGACAGAATCAAAAGCCTGCATAAACGCTTACTTGACGCCCAACTGAGTCAGGGAGACGGCACCATTACCCAAACAGACGCCAAGTCTCGCTACACCGAAGAAGTTGTTCAAGATATAACGATTACCCAGGGCCCCAAAGTTGTCGTTGATTGCGGTAACGGTGTGGCAGGTGTACTTGCACCGCAACTGCTGCGAGCGCTGGGCTGTGAGGTCATAGAGCTATACTGCGATGTCAATGGAGACTTCCCAAACCACCACCCAGACCCCGCCGACGCGGCCAATCTGGAGGATCTCCAAACCGTCGTCAAAGCAGAGGGGGCAGATATCGGACTGGCCTTCGACGGCGACGGTGACCGTCTCGGGGTCATCACTCAATCCGGACAGATTATATGGCCGGATAAGCTGATGATGCTCTTTGCACAAGACATTGTGAGCCGGAATCCCGGCGCGGACATCATATTTGATGTGAAGTGCAGTCGCCATCTAAACAACTTAGTGAGCGATTTGGGCGGCCGACCTATCATGTGGAAAACCGGTCATTCGCACATGAAAGCCAAGTTGAAAGAAACCGGCGCCCTGCTGGCAGGAGAATTCAGCGGTCATATCTGTTTTGGCGAACGCTGGTATGGTTTCGATGATGCGCTGTATTGCGCGGCTCGTTTGCTGGAACTGCTGAGTCACGAGGATAAGACTGTCGACGAGGTATTCGACGTATTCCCCACCTCTCTTAACACCCCCGAGATTAAAATTGTTACGACTGAGGGGGAAAAATTCAAAATCATGGAACAATTTGCTGCCAGTGCTGATTTCGGAAATGCGACTATCACGGCCCTTGACGGCGTCCGAGTGGACTACGCTGATGGTTGGGGCTTGATCCGAGCATCCAACACAAGTCCAGTTCTTACCCTAAGATTTGAGGCTGAGGGCCCAGAGGCGCTGCGCCGAATCCAAAACGAATTTCAGAACAAGCTGCGGGCAATCAATAGCAATCTTTCTTTCAGTCTAGCCAATTAAGCCTCATGAACAATTCCCAAGCCCAAACTACCGCACACGTCCTTACTGAGGCCTTGCCCTACATCAGGCAGTTTCAGGGTCAAACAGTCGTCATTAAATACGGCGGCAACGCCATGACCGAAGAAGAACTGAAACTTTCGTTTGCGCGGGATGTTGTGCTGATGAAATTAGTTGGCATAAACCCGGTTATCGTACACGGAGGAGGGCCTCAAATTGGGGCGTTATTGGAAAAGCTGAATATCCACTCCCGCTTCGTCAACGGCATGCGAGTGACCGACTCGGCTACTATGGATGCCGTTCAAATGGTCTTAGGCGGCTTGGTGAACCCGGAAATCGTCTCACTGATTAACACAGCCGGCGGGCGAGCTGTGGGCATCACCGGTAAAGATGGCGGACTTATTCAGGCCCGTCAGTTGACCATGCAACCCGCACTCAACGCCTCTGAGATTATTGATATAGGTCACGTTGGAGAGATTACACACGTGAACAACGAAATTTTGGAAACTTTGACCAACTCAGAGTTTGTGCCCGTCATTGCCCCCATAGGTGTTGGGGCCGACGGACAGTCCTTCAACATCAATGCAGATATTGTCGCGGGTAAGATCGCCGAAAGCCTCGAGGCTGAGAAATTACTCTTGCTCACCAACACCCCGGGAATCCTCGACGCTGACAAAAATACGATCAGCGATATCAGCCAGCATGGCGTCGAAAAACTCATCGCCGACGGCGTCATCAACGAAGGCATGTTACCCAAAGTACAATGTGCCCTGGACGCGGTTACTGCGGGTGTCAACAGCGCACAAATTATCGACGGGAGGGTGCCCCATGCCGTCTTGCTGGAGATCTTTACAGCAACCGGAATAGGCACACAGATTCGCGCAGATGGATAAGACTAACCGACGCCAACAAATTCTTGAGGCCCTTGCGCAAATGCTGCAGGAGCATCCCGGTGATCGCATCACCACCGCCAACCTCGCAAAAAAAGTGGGTGTGTCAGAAGCCGCTTTGTATCGGCACTTTCCCTCCAAGGCGAAAATGCTGGAAGGGCTGATCCTGTTTGCCGAAGAAACCCTATTTTCACGTATTAACCTGATTATGAAAGAGCATCCTCACGCGCCGGCCCGATGTCGCAACATGATCTACCTAATGCTGAGTTTTATTGAACGCAACCCCGGTTTTGCACGCCTGTTTGTTGGCGATGTTTTACAGGGGGAGAGCACCCGATTGCGCAACCGCATGCATCAGTTGCTCGAGCGTCTGGAAACCCAGGCGCGCCAGTTATTGCGCGAATACAACGCCAGCCGCACAGAAACACCGACCTTACAAATCAGCCCAGCCGCTAATCTAGTCATGGCCTATGTCGAAGGTAAGATCGCTCAGTTCGTTCATTCGGAATTTACTGAGTCGCCAACACGTCACTGGGAAGAGCAGTGGCTGATGCTAGAGGTTATGCTATTCAACCCGAGTGGCCGCGCCTAACTTCGCCATTCCGTCTTTAGACGTTTCTGCATTTCTTGGGGGCAACCCATTCAGGCAATTCTCTAGTCGGAAAACTTGCCGCTCATAGGCATAGGTTTCGCGCGATGTGAGTTTATCTGCGAAGCGTTTTTCAATCTCACTGGCGAAGGTTTGTTCCTGCACTTTGGCGCGACTGATGCTGTCTAGCAAGGCATTAGGAATGCGTCGACCCGCTAAGTCTTTTTGCGCCGCTTCTCTCTCATAACTCAAGCGCTGGCTGGCGGCAATGCTTAGGTTGGCCCGTAAATTGTTGATCGCCTTATCGATGGATTCAAGCGCCTTTTGCTCTGCAGTTTCAATATCTTCTAACCCTTGATAGAGCTTGCGTACGCGGTCACTCATTTTCTCACAGGCTTGTATAGCACGGTCTCGCGCGATCTTTGCCTGATAGGCGTCCGCTGAGAGTTGTGGGGCAATGCGCTGTATCAAAAGGCCGCTTTTATCGACTAAGTCGTAACCAAAGCGCACCCGCTCTGCGGGGATAGAATAAGATAATACTGTGTGGCCACTCTCGTCTTTATATCGATAGAGTGTCGAACTCTCGGCGGCTGCGTTACCGCCAAGCATCCACAGGGCCAAACCTGTGAGCCACATGTGCTTGACCGAGCGAGTCCCGCGAGCCTTGTGATTACTAAATAACTGAACCGACATCATCGTTAGCTTGAGTCCCTTCAGGCTTCGACCTCTCTTATCATACTCGACAGTAGCGAGATTGATATTCACGCATGACGCTTAATGAGGCCTTTATGTCATCCAAATCTGTCTTCTCAAGGTACTCAATCAGGTCATGTAAGTTTGCGATACTCATCACAGATGCACCAATATCTTCGCTCAACAGACTCACCGCGGTTGCATTATCGCCTTCTCGACGACCGTCAGGTGGCGGGGCCAGGAATTCTTCACGGTCCATCGCGATGACTGCACCAACAATCTCTGCCCCGGTACCATCAATCAGTTCAGCGGCGGCGCGAATCGCCTTCCCCGATGTCAGCACGTCATCAATCAACAACACCCTGCCACGCAACTCCGCGCCCACCAACAGACCCCCTTCACCATGATCTTTGGGTTCCTTTCGATTGTAGGCAACACCCACGTTGCGCCCGTGACGGGCCAGTGCCATAGCGGTTGCGACGGCAATCGGAATACCTTTGTAAGCCGGCCCAAAGAGCACTTCGAATTCAATCTCTGAATGGATAATGGTCGCCGCATAAGCCTCCCCTAATACGGCGTATCCCAGTCCATCATTAACTGCACCTAAATTAAAAAAGTAAGGACTTACTCGCCCGGAGTTGAGCGTAAATTCGCCAAACTGCAAAACTTCCTGTGACAGAAGAAAGTCGATGAACGCTGTTTTGTCGGCAACCATGGTCACAGCGTAACGCCCAATGCCTGTGCCTGCAAAGCAAACAGCTCCGTTGTTCCTTTGTCTGCTAACGCGATTAACTCCGCCAACTCTTCGGCAGAGAACGGCGCGGCTTCAGCGGTCCCCTGAATTTCGATGAATCCCCCTTGTTCGCCCCCCTGACTCAGCCGCACGATGTTCATGTCGGTCTCTGCATTCGAGTCTTCCGCATAGTCTAAATCTAACACTGGGGTTCCGTTGTAAATGCCTACCGATATTGAGGCTACCAGTGCATTAAACGCGCCTTCAACGGGCAAGCTTGAAATGGCGTCTGCCAGCGCGACGGCACCGCCGGTTATGGACGCGGTTCGGGTGCCCCCATCCGCCTGAAGGACATCACAATCTATACGTATGGTGCGCTCGCCCAACGCGCGCATGTCTACCATTGCGCGCAAGCTACGCCCGATCAGACGCTGAATCTCAACCGTGCGGCCGCTTTGCTTGCCGCGTGCAGCTTCCCGGTCATTTCGAGTATGGGTCGCGCCTGGCAGCATGCCGTACTCGGCTGTCACCCAACCGGTGCCCCGTCCCCTCATGAACCCGGGCACGGATTCTTCAACCGAGGCGGTACAAAGCACCTTCGTATCCCCGTATTCTACTAACACCGACCCTTGGGCATGTTTTGTGTACCCCCGAGTAAACCGAACCGAACGCAGTTCATCTGGGGCTCTTCCACTTGGTCGCATAATCTCTCCTTGTTTTCACCACATTATAAGAGGACAGGTTAGAATCGCATCTTATTCATTCGCTCAATCCGCGAACTCTAGACCAAATAAGAAGGTGGCTGTTAAATGATGTATAGCATGACCGCATTTGCTCGCAGCTCTATAGATGCCCACGGACGTCATCTGGTATGGGAATTGAAGTCGGTCAACCATCGATTTCTGGAGACTAACTTCCGCATGCCGGAGGCGCTTAGATTCTTAGAGCATAGCCTGCGCGACACGTTGCGCAAACACCTTAAAAGAGGGAAGGTCGACTGCACACTGCGGATCGAAACGGTAGACGGCGAGTCAAATGTGACCATTAACCGTGCCGTATTGTTGCAAGTGTTAGCCGCGGTTGAGCAGGTCCGACGCGACGCACCAGAAATTGGGGGCGTCAGCCCAATCGATTTAATGCGTTGGCCCGGTGTTCTGGACGACACGCCAACCGACGAGGCCGCCTTAGCAGAAACAGCAACAGACTTGTTTGAGCAAGCACTGAGCGAGTTATTGCAAACTAGACAACGCGAGGGCCTTAGCTTGCAGAAGACGGTGCAAGAACGGTTAGATCAAATCGACGATTTAGTCAAAGGGCTTAAACCCATCACGAGCCACTTAGCCAATGAGCAAAAGGCCAAGCTACAGCAGCGCATTAAGGATCTACAAGTCAATCTGGACCCAATGCGGCTCGAGCAAGAGGTTGCGCTGCTGGCCCAGCGTGCTGACGTCGCAGAAGAGTTGGACCGACTGACGATCCACGTTGAGGAAGCCCGGGGCAACATACTCGGCAGCGGCCCCCATGGTCGGCGCCTGGATTTTTTAACTCAGGAACTGAATCGGGAAGCAAATACCCTGGGCGCTAAATCGGTCATTCCAGCACAGTCGCAGCGAGCGGTTGATCTGAAAGTTGCGATCGAACAAATAAGAGAACAGGTACAGAACATCGAATGACTGCCGGCCACTTAATTTTAGTATCGGCGCCGTCCGGCGCGGGTAAAACGAGCCTGGTGAGGGCGGCGCTGATAAACGACCCTCGACTAGCAGTGTCCGTGTCCCACACGACACGGAGCAAAAGAAGCACCGAGGAAAACGGGGTGAATTATCACTTCGTGGACCAGGAGGCATTCCAGGCAATGATTGAGGAGGATGCTTTCCTCGAACACGCACAGGTGTTCGAGGAATACTACGGCACGTCAAAAGCGGCCGTCGAAGAGCAAAGGCGCCAAGGCAAAGACGTTATTCTTGAGATCGATTGGCAAGGTGCAATGCAGGTTCGCAATCAGATGCCAGAAACGATCGGAGTATTTATATTGCCACCAAGTAAACGCACGCTCGCCGCACGCTTACGCAGTCGGGGTGAAAACACCGAAGACTCGATCACTCGCCGATTGGCTGAGGCCGAGTTGGAAATGGCGCAGGCGCCCAACTACGACTACATCATCGTAAACGACGACTTTGACGTTGCCCTGCAAGAGTTACAGTCTATTTTTTGCGCGATCAGGTTACGCAGCCAAACCCAAATCGCGACAAATGCCGTCGTCCGGGCGATCTTGTCAGAACCTTAATGCCTCTGTACAATTCCCCGCCCAGTCCAGGGGGTCCATGCACACATGGACCCGACAAACACGACTAGAGAGATATCATGGCAAGAGTCACCGTAGAAGATTGTTTAGAACACGTTGATAACCGTTTCGAACTGGTGATGCTTGCAACTCGCCGCGCCCGCAGCCTGCGCCGATACGGCAACGACCCAATGGTGCCGGAAGAGAACGATAAGGCCACCGTTATCGCTTTGCGAGAGATCGCCGAGGGTTTAGTCTCACACGAAATGCTTGACAGTCAGGAAGTGACTCAAGAGGATGACGATGTAGAGATCAGTTTTAACCTCAGCAGCATGCGTGAAGAGCGATTTGGAGATGACGAGCCACGTTAGGCCCGAACCAACAACAGAGTCTTACTTTGTAGGCTTATTGGCAGAAAAAGCTAAGCGACAGGATGTAGCCGCACCTGCTACGCTGCGCTCACTCACAAAAAAGTTATCCTACCTAACCCCAGACCATATTGATCAAATCCGTTCAGCCTACGCCTACGCTGACAACACTCACAAAGATCAATGGCGGCGTACTGGCCATCAGTACATAACCCATCCGACCGCGGTAGCGTTGATTCTTGCCGAAATGCGCATGGACCATCAAACAGTTATGGCGGCCCTGCTGCACGACGTGATAGAAGATTCTGACACCTCAAAAAGCGCCCTCAGCCAACAGTTTGGCGAGCCCGTCGCAGAAATCGTGGACGGCGTTTCTAAGCTCAGCAAAATATTCTCCAGTCGAGCTGAAGCCCAGGCAGAAAATTTTCAGAAAATGGCCATGGCCATGGCCAAAGACATTCGCGTCATCATGGTCAAAATGGCAGATCGCCTACACAATATGCGCACGATCGGCGTGATGTCACCCGAACAGCGCCGGCGTATTGCTCGTGAAACCCTCGACTTCTACGCACCCATTGCCAACCGGCTGGGCATTCACTCCATGAAAACTGAGCTGGAAGAGCTTGGCTTCAAGGCCCTGTATCCCTTACGGGCGGATCGCATTGAGCGTGCAGTGGGGTCAGCTCGCGGACATCGGGCCGAATTGATGGCAGAAATCGCTGACACCATGACCGCGGCACTGAACCGTGACGGTATAGATGCCAGTGTGCACAGGCGTGAGAAGCATCCTTACTCCATCTATCGAAAGATGCGTTCACAACACAAGTCCTTCAACGAGATTATGGACGTCTTCGGGTTCCGTATTGTGGTCGACCAAGTCGACGCCTGCTATCGCACCCTGGGCGTTGTGCACAACCTGTTCAAACCTGTTGCAGGGCGTTTCAAGGACTACATCGCAATTCCGAAAGTTAACGGATATCAGTCTTTACACACCTCTCTGTTTGGCATGCACGGGGTTCCTATTGAGGTCCAGATACGCACCAAACAAATGGAGGCAGTGGCCGAAAATGGCATTGCCGGGCACTGGCTATATAAAACCGGGGAAGGGGACTTTGAACCCAACCAACGTCGCGCTCGTCGGTGGGTACAGGATCTGCTCGAGCTACAGCGTCAGGCGGGCAACCCCTTAGAGTTCATCGAGAGTTTAAAGCTAGACCTGTTTCCCGACGAAGTTTATGTGTTCACTCCACGAGGTGAAATATTAGAGCTGCCGCGCGGCGCCTGCCCAATCGATTTTGCTTACGCGGTGCATACCGACATAGGCAATCACTGTGTTGCCTGTCGGGTCGACCGTCATCTGGCACCACTGTCGCAACAGTTACAAAGCGGCCAGAGCGTCGAGATCATTACCTCGGAAGATGCACGTGTGAATCCTGACTGGCTAACATTTGCAGTGACCTCCCGGGCACGATCCGCCATCCGTGTGGGGTTGAAAAACCAACGCAGTGGTGACGCTATCGCCCTGGGCCGAAAGCTACTCAATCGGGCATTGGGCAATGCCAACACGAGTATCAATGACCTTGATTTCAGACGTCTGCGCCGAGTCTTCAATGAGCTAGGTGTCCGCCGCTTAAATGATTTGCTGGCGGCTATCGGCAGCGGTGATCTGATGGCTTACGTTGCCGCCCAAAAACTGTTGTCTGCGGACAACCCAGACTACGAAGCTGTTGCGGTTGAGGGGGGCGGGCCGGTTGCCATTCGTGGCGGTGAGGGTTTGGTCATCAATTACGGCCGTTGCTGCGGTCCGGTACCTGGTGATCAAATTGTGGGCCACATGACGCCAGGCAAGGGCTTTGTTGTACATATTGAGACTTGCCCAAACATCAACGAAATCAGACGACGCGCTGCCCGCGACATTATTCCCGCAAGATGGACTTCAACTACTGAGGGCGAGTTTCTGACTACTTTGCGGGTCAACGTCAACCGGAGAAAGGGCATTCTTGCCGAAATCGCCGCTGAGGTAACCGCTTCCGATGCTGGCGTTGACAACATTAACGTCGAAGAGCGCAGTGCTGAGGTCAGTACGATGATTATTGGTCTGACCGTAAAAAACAGGACGCACCTGGCTCGAGTGATGCGGCGACTGCGCAATGTTGCTGTCGTCATCAGCCTCTCCCGGGTGAATCATTAAGCCTAAAACTTTGGATCGAGCCTCATGGAAACGCTAGACATCAAGACGCCAAATGCGCCCGCTGCAATTGGCACCTACTCCCAAGCGATTAGCGTGAGGGCAAACCAGAGTGTCTACCTTTCCGGACAGATCCCACTCGACCCGGTATCGATGGAGGTCGTGAGTCCGGTGTTTTTGGATCAAGCGCATCAAGTGTTTAAGAACCTCGAGGCGGTGGCCACCGCAGCAGGCGGTAGCCTGGCGAATTGCGTCAAGCTCAACATCTATCTGACAGACCTCGGCCAATTCGCCACGCTCAACGAAGTCATGGCGGAATATTTTGATCCACCTTATCCAGCTCGGGCGGCGGTGGAGGTCAGCGCACTGCCTAAGGGCGTGGATATTGAGATCGACGGAGTTATGGCGCTGGAGTGAGCGTAGACCCGCAACAGAGCATTCTCCGCCTGAAAGGTGTGGGGCCGCGTTTACAGTCGACTTTAGAAAAACTCGGTATTTTTCGGTATCTGGATCTGCTGTTACATTTACCGCACAGATATCAGGATCGCACTAAGATTATCCCTCTATCGGAGGTGCACGACGGCAGCGAGTGCCTGGTCGCGGGTCAGGTCCTACACTGCGGCGTCACTTTTGGCCGGCAGCGGAGTCTCAAAGTCAGCATCGATGATGGCACTGGCATTATCTTTCTACGCTTTTTCCATTTTTCAAAATTTCAGCAAGCCCAGCTGGAGAAAGCCTCGTATATACGCGCTTACGGGACTTTTCGTCACTTTGGACGCGAGCTTTCTTGTGCCCACCCGGAATACGAGTGTTTTGCCGATAAACCGCCGGAACCCACCCCCGTACAAACGCCCGTTTATCCAACGACACAGGGCCTGGGGCAGGCTCGCTTACGGTCATTGTTAAACACATTGTGCAGTCTTGATTGGCCGGACGTCGCAGGCACGCCCTTTGGCAAGTTGAAGTTTCTCCATCAACCGCCTGCCAGCGCCTCCATCGAGGATATTCATCACGTGCAGGAGGACATCGCTCTCGACGAACTCACCGCTTATTACCTGGTTATGAAAGGACGAGCGCTCAAGCGGCAATCACAGCGTGCGTTAGCATTACCCCGGGGAGCAGGCCTAGGACGGATGTTACTTGGACACCTTGGTTTTCAACTGACCAAAGCCCAAGCGCGGGTGGTGCGTGAGATCTTGCAGGATTTAGAGAAGGCTGTGCCGATGCTACGACTTGTACAAGGAGACGTCGGGTCGGGCAAAACCATCGTGGCGGCGTTCGCCGCGATACGCGCAGCCGAGCAGGGTGGCCAGACAGCACTGATGGCGCCCACCGAATTATTGGCCGAGCAGCACTATCTGAACTTTTCCGAATGGCTGGGGCGCCTCGGTATCAATACAGCCCTCCTGACCGGGCAGATGAGTGCCAAACAACAGAATGCTCGGCTCGAAGAAGTCGCCAGCGGCGAGGCAACGGTGGTGATTGGTACTCACGCCTTGTTTCAGGAAAAAGTGATCTTCAACAACCTGGCGCTCTCCATCATTGACGAGCAGCATCGTTTTGGTGTGCATCAACGTATGGCACTGCAGAATAAGTCCGGGGTGACCCACCAGCCCCATCAGTTAGTTATGACGGCAACCCCAATTCCACGGACGCTCACCATGGCCTTGTATGCTGACATGGACGTCTCGGTGATCGACGAATTGCCCAGGGGTAGGCAACCCATTACCACCCATACCGTTGAGGCACAAAACAGGTCACGTGTCGTCGAGCGGACAAATAAGATCATCGCTGCAGGACAACAAGCCTATTGGGTGTGCACCCTGATCGATAAGTCCGACGAAATTGACGCGGCCGCAGCGACGGATGTTTTCTCCGAATTAACCGAACTGCTCCCCAACCGACGCATTGCGCTGCTGCATGGGCGCATGAAGAGTGAGGACAAGGTTGCCGTTATGCAGGCGTTCAAAGGCCATGAAATTGACCTATTGGTCGCCACTACCGTAGTCGAGGTTGGCGTGGATGTTCCGAATGCGACCCATATGATTATCGAAAACGCTGACCGTCTCGGTCTTGCCCAACTGCATCAACTCAGGGGGCGTGTAGGTCGCGGCAGCCAGGCTAGTCACTGCTTCCTCGTCTTTAACCGCGGCGTGAGTCAAGCGGCGAAAGTACGCTTAAATGCCATGCGAGAGAGCCAAGATGGATTTTATCTCGCTGAGCAGGATCTTAAGCTGCGAGGACCCGGGGATATACTGGGCACGCGTCAGGCCGGCGAACAGAGCTTCCGCATTGCAGATCTAAATAGCCACGCACACCTGATGCCTCAGGTTATTGCGCGGGGCGAGGCCTTGATTTCAATACACGCCAGTAGCGACGAAAAACTACTGATGCGCAATCTTCTCAATGCCTGGGCGCCCGCAGATTCTGGACACTTGAGCGTTTAAGCAGGCGCTTGGGCGTCGCGGTCCGGGTCATTAAACACGGACATATCTAGCTCATCCTCACTTTTGGCAATGACCGCCGCGACCATACCGTCGCCAGTTACGTTGACGGCGGTACGCATCATATCGAGAATGCGATCAACGCCGATGATTAAACCAATACCCTCCAAGGGCAAGCCCACCTGGCCGAGGACTAAAGCCAGCATGATCAGCCCAACGCCCGGCACGGCGGCGGTTCCTATTGACGCTAAGGTCGCGGTAAGAATCACCATCAAAAAGTCATCAGGGCCAAGCGCAAAGCCATAAAATTGGGCGATAAATACGGTGGCAACACCTTGCATGATGGCAGTGCCATCCATATTAATCGTTGCACCCAACGGAACCGCAAAGGAGGCTACGTTGTTGCTCACGCCAACGCGATGCTCCACTGTACGCAAAGTCACCGGCAGCGTGGCGCCACTGGATGCAGTGGAAAATGCAACCAGCATAGGCTCACGCATTTTACGCAGATAGATCAGCGGATTGAGGCCGCTCAAGGTGCGCAGCAACGCTGGATAAACGAGGGTCATATGGAGCACCAGTGCGCCTGCGACCGTCAGGAAATAAGCTAGCAATTTTCCTATTTCAGTCCAGCTGACCGTGACTCCCAATTTGACCATGAGACAAAACACCCCGTAGGGCGCTAACTCGATCAACATCGAGACCAGTTTGAGTACGATGACATTTAAATCGTTAAACACCCGCAGCACTCGTGCGCCAGACTCGCCCGTTTTGCTCATGGCCAGGCCCAGCAATACGGCGAACAAAATGACCTGCAGCATCTGTCCATTGCTCATCGCAGCGACAGGGTTGTCCGGCACGATATTTACGAGCGTTTCCGCGATAGAGGGGGCTTCTTTGGCCGTGTACTCCACTGCCGCAACACCATCCTCACCGGCACTTAGGCCCGGGTTTACAATCAGGGCAAGCGATAGAGCAAGGGTTACGGCGATGGCGGTGGTCAGTAAGTACAGGCCTATGGTTTTTCCACCCAGACGACCCACCTTGCCGGTCGCTCCCAGACTCGCTGCACCACAGGTCAGCGACACCAGTACCAACGGCACGACCATCATCTTCAGGAGCTTGATAAACAGATCACCGCCGGCTTCGATGAGGCCATACGTCAGATACTGGCTGAGAACATGGCTATCTGGCAGCGACAACCACTGAAGGCCTATACCTAACAATAACCCAAGCCCCATGCCGACCAGAATTCGCGAGGTCAGGTTCATATAGTTCCTTTTTTGCCTGCTATGCTAACGCTTGTTCCAAAACAAACAGCGACTTCTACTGTAACGAGTACGCTTAACCGATTTCGATCATCTCAAAATCTTCTTTACTGACGCCGCACTCTGGACATACAAAATCTTCTGGTACATTTTCCCAGGTGGTGCCTGGCTCAATACCTTCTTCCTCGCAGCCTTCGGCCTCATCGTATATCCAACCGCAGACAATACATTGCCACTTCTTCATGGGCGTTCCAAATTATTCGAATACAGGGGTTCAACGGCGCTGTAAACTACTTGCTGGCATTGAAAAAATCAACGACTGATCTTAAACAGAACGCGCCTCGACACGATACAGCGTCACATACCTAAGCGTGGTCATTCACATTGTTTGCCACTTGAATGTAAAGTTAACGCGGAATAGACATCGGAACAGCATGGCAAACCTAAACCCCTATTTACAATTGATGCGCATGAACCGGCCTGTCGGGAGCCTTCTGCTCTTGTGGCCCACTCTGGCTGCCCTATGGATGGCTGCCGAGGGCCTGCCACCCACGAATCTAATCGTAATTTTTACACTGGGAACCTTTGTGATGCGCTCCGCCGGCTGTGTAATTAACGATTTCGCGGATCGAGACGTTGACGGAAGCGTACGCCGAACCAAAGAGCGGCCACTTGCGACTGGCTCTGTGAGTCACAAGGCCGCGCTGACCTTGTTCGGCGGCCTTCTGCTTCTGGCCGGTGTGTTGGTTTTATTCCTGAATTGGCAAACTCAACTCCTGGCTGTCGGCGGTCTGGGTGTGGCCATCCTCTATCCCTTCATGAAACGCTGGACACACCTGCCTCAAACCGTTCTCGGCGTCGCCTTTAGCTGGGGCATCTTGATGGCCTGGACTGCAACGGGCACCGGCCTGAACAGTGCTGCTTTCCTTTTTTTCACAGGCAGCGTGCTGTGGATTGTCGCCTACGACACGATGTATGCCATGGTCGACCGAGAGGATGATCTGAAAGTCGGCGTAAAAAGTACTGCCATTCTGTTTGGCGAACTCGATCGCTTAATGGTGGGCGTTCTGCAAATCTGTACGATCTTGATCTTGGTTCTTCTCGGCCAAAAGCTGGGTTATGTGCATGCCTATTTCATGGGTGTGGCTGTCGCCGCCTGTTTATTCGCATTTCAGCAGCATTTGATCCGCGAACGCAGCGCCTCTGGGTGCATGCAGGCTTTTACCAACAACATACTCGTCGGGTTCGCTTTATTTGTCGGCACCGTTGTAGAGCTGGCACTTACCTAGCAGCGTTTAAAAGAACACCGCCTATGCAACAACTCCTGCTGACTACCGCCAACCTCGCCAACGCCGTCACTTGTCAGATTGCACACGTGATCCGTTGGCTTGCCCTCATCATGGTACTGATGACCATCAGCATTGTCGTCTTGAGGTATGCCTTTAACGTAGGCGCGATCCCTCTGCAAGAGGGCGTCATGTACTTACATGGGGCGCTGTTCATGCTGGGTATTCCGTACGGCGTCAGCACCAATACCCATGTGCGGGTCGACATTATCTACACCCGCCTGACCGATAACCAAAGGCGTTATATTGATCTGGCAGGTCATATATTGTTCCTAGTACCGGTGTCAATTTTCATTATCGCCACCAGCGTCCCGTACGTTAAAGCCAGCTGGGCCGTTTTAGAGGGCAGCGCCGAAGTCGGCGGTATTCCCGGCGTGTTTCTGCTCAAAACTCTGATCCCGGTTATGGCAGCGCTTCTGCTGGTACAAGGCTTCAGCCAAATCGTACGGTCTATTTTAGTGACTGAGAAATAACGGTATGGACTTGACTCCTCTCGCGATGTTCGGCGTTACCTTCGCAGCTTTATTGCTCGGCTACCCAGTGGCGTTCACGCTGGCCGGCGTTGCGCTGTTGTTCGCCTTGGGCGGCATCTTGAGCGGAGCGTTTAACCCCGGCGACTTAGGTTTCACCGCGGGGCGCCTGTTTGGCACGGTAACGAACCAAACGCTGATCGCCGTGCCCTTATTCGTTTTTATGGGCATGATGCTACAAACCACACGTCTGGCTGAGGGGCTACTCGTCAGCCTGTCCGAATTACTCAGGCAATACCGGGGAGGGTTGGCAATCACCGTGGTGCTGGTTGGTATGTTGATGGCGGCCAGTACAGGGATAGTGGGCGCCACCGTTGTCACCATGGGCCTGATGAGCCTGCCATCAATGCTCAAACAGGGTTATGACCAAGCCCTCTCTACCGGCACGATCAGCGCCACGGGCACGCTCGGACAAATCATTCCCCCATCTATATCGCTTGTTTTGTTGGGGGACGTATTATCCAATGCGTATCAACAAGCTCAGCTCAACATGGGTATATTCGCGCCCAAATCGGTTTCCGTAGGTGATCTTTTTGCAGGCGCCATTATCCCGGGTTTGTGTTTGGTTGCGCTCTACCTGATCTATATCGTTGGTAAAAGTATCCTGCATCCACACACGATGCCACCCGTCATTGATAGCGGCGAGGCACCGCCGGCACTACGAGATACGTTGGTCAATTTATTTCCCCCGTTAGTCCTTATCCTTGCGGTATTGGGTTCAATTTTAGGCGGTTGGGCCACCCCCACAGAAGCCGCAGGCGTGGGGGCTGCAGGCGCTTTGCTACTGGGACTTGGATATCGCAAATGCACAGTTGAAACGCTTAGAGAGGTATGTGAAACAACGTTAAGTACGACCTCTATGGTGTTTCTAATTCTTATTGGCGCATCAATCTTTTCATTGGTATTCCGGGGCTATGGCGGCGATGAACTCGTACAGCACTGGTTCCAACAAATGCCCGGTGGTATGTGGGGTGCTCTTGGCATTGTCATGTTGGTGATATTCCTACTAGGTTTTATCCTTGATTTTATAGAGATCACTTTTGTCGTCGTACCGATTGTTGGCCCTGCACTGCTCGCCATGGGTATTGATCCTGTCTGGTTGGGTATTTTGATCGCCGTTAATCTACAAACCTCATTCTTAACCCCACCTTTTGGCTTTGCGCTGTTCTATCTGCGGGGTGTAACGCCGCCCGAAATCCCAACAACAGCGATTTATCGTGGCGTGCTGCCTTTTATCGGTCTACAACTCACTTTACTAGTGGCCTTGTTGATCTGGCCGCAAATTGCGACGTGGCTGCCCAATATGATCTACGGCCCTTAATTTAGTCAGGAGCTTCATAATGCCTATACCCGCGCCAACGGTCGCATTCACAGACCTTAAAATCTGGGACGGGCATCGCTTGTTAGAGGCAGATTCACTTGTGTTGTCCGGCGGACAAATTCGCTTTGTGGGTGATCAAAGCGATCTACCGACGAACATCAACCCCCAGAGCGGTGCGGGGCTCACAGCGATACCCGGTCTCATCGATGCTCATGTGCATTTGGAGCTTAACCCCGAAGACAAGCATCCGCCCCTACGAACAGAATCAAGCGTGATTCCGCTGATGGCTCAACGGGCCGCTGAAATGGCCAATGCGGGTATTACCACCGCCCGAGACCTCGGCGGAGGTGCGTGGTTTGAGTTAGACCTTCGTGATGATATCGCCAATGGCAGAGCGCTCGGGCCTCGGCTACTCTGCGCGGGGCAACCGATTACCTCACCCCACGGTCATTGCCACTTTTGGGGTGGAGAAGCTCAAGACTTGGCAGCCGCTCAGAACGTGTTGGAAAGACAGGTCAAGCGAGGTACTGACCTGATTAAGATCATGGCCACCGGGGGACGCATGACGAAAGGCAGCGAACCAACCGATGCACAATTCTCACAAGAAACATTGAATGCGTTAGTGGCGACGGCACATAGCCATCAGCTTCAAGTAGCGGCCCATTGCCATGGCACCGAGGGCATACATCGAGCGGCAGTTGCTGGCGTGAACACCATTGAGCATTGTTCGTGGGTGGGACGCGAAGGATGGGCATCGGACTATCAGGAAGATGTCGCCAGAATCATTCTGGACAACGGCGTATGGGTATCACCAACCGTAAACAAGGGTTGGCAACGCATGCTCGACAGTTCCACTGGGTCGGTTTTAAAACGGGTCCGCAGTGCCTATCAGAAGATGCTGGGCCTGGGCATTCCCATGATTGCCAGTACAGATGCAGGAATACCTGGCGTTTTTCATGCCGATCTACCCCATGCGCTGGTGGTATTTAGCAAGATTGCAGAGTTAACTGCAGAACAGACGTTAAAAACGGCCACCTCAGACGCGGCACGTGGGCTCGGGATTGATCATGTAACTGGATCGCTCGAATTGGGCAAAGCCGCCGATGTTCTGATCTTGGACGGCAACCCTCTCACGGACCTGACTGCAGTCACCCGACCATACAGGGTGTATTGTCAGGGGCGTCAAGCGCGCTAAGCTTTTCCAGGACAGATCATTCTCTGTAACCATCAATCCAAGGAGGTCATTCTATCCGCCGTTTGGGGTCGCGCAGGGATGGCCACTGCGGCAGGCGCTTGTTGACAAAGGCGTCCACACCCTCCTTGTAGTCCGGTTCTTTCATCATCGCATTCAATAATGTTTCTGAATCTTTCACCGAACTCGCGACATCGCGATGCAGATCTCGATAAATCTGCCAACGGGTCTGACGCAAAGCGTTAGGCGAGACTGTGCGAATCATCTGTTGCACATACTCGTAGGTCTTCGCCATCAACAGATCAGACTCAAAAAGACCGTTAACAAACCCCAACGTGAGTGCCTCGTTGGTGGTGAATACTCGGCTGGTCATCAGTAAATCATTCGCGCGCCCCAGTCCAAGAATGCGCGGAAGCATCCAACTCAGGCCATACTCGGCCGGCAAATTTAGCTTGCCATGCGCCGTCGTCAGCTTTACGTCGGGGACGGCAAAGCGGATGTCACAAAAGCAAGCTAGCGCTAACCCTACACCCGCCGCTGGTCCATTCAATGCGGCGATGATGGGTTTCGACAGACCAAAATGATAGGCAAAAGGGGCATCAAACTCGTCAGCTACGCCATACCCAGGCATGGCTATATCTGCGGTCGTACCCGCATCATAATGGCCTCGTTGGGAATGGCCTTGTAACGCCTGAGCGTCCCCGCCCACGCAGAACCCGTTGCCTCGACCACTAACCACGATGGCTTGTACCGCAGGGTCTGCATCCGCTTGGGCCAACAAATGGCGATATTCCATGTGCAGTCGCCCGGTCCACGCATTCATGCGGTGAGGCCGATTCAGCCAGATGGTGCCTATACCATCTTTTAGCTCAAATTCAGTATCTTTTAGCACCATCAAAACGGGCTAGCGTGCATTTAGGTAGGCTTGTTCGCTGATTGCATGATATGCACGTACATCCCCTAAAAACCCCATGTAAGAATCATAAATGCGCTGGGACAGTTCATTTTCCTGAGCGGCATCAGCCACCACTTCAATTGACGCCTGCTTGAGCTGAAGGATGACGTCGTCTGGTAGCGCCCTCAGTTCGACCCCATGCTCATCAACCAGAGTACGCAAAGCTGCGTTGTTCCGTGCCGTAAACTCACTGAGCATGTCGTCGTTGATCGCGCGGGTCGCGACTTCGATCATGGTCTGCAGGTCTACAGGCAGGCTGTCCCAAGCCTGCTGATTCACAATCGCTTCGAGCGTTGGACCCGGTTCGTGCCAGCCTGGATAGTAGTAGTACTTGGCCGCGGTATGCAGCGCTAGCGCTAAATCGTTGTACGGCCCTACCCACTCGGTCGCATCAATCACGCCGGTTTGCAGCGCTGTATAAACTTCACTTCCCGGTAAAGAAACAGGTACGCCACCCGCGCGCTTTAGAACCTCACCGCCCAGCCCGGGAATCCGCATTTTTAAACCTTGCAAATCGTCAACGCTGTTGATTTCTTTGTTAAACCAACCCGCCATTTGTACACCCGAGTTTCCACAAGCGAGGGGCTTTAGGCCAAACGGGGCGTACAACTCCTGCCACAATGCCATGCCGCCGCCATAGTGAAGCCATCCATTCATCTCTTGAGCATTCATGCCGAAGGGCACCGTTGCAAACATGGCGGCAATTGGAATTTTGCCTCGCCAATAATAAGCCGCTCCATGGCCCATTTCTGCCGTGCCCTGGGATACCGCGTCAAATACTTCGAATGCACCCACCAGTTCACCGGCGCCATAGACTTTAATGTCTAATCGCCCATTGCTCATCACCCTCAGCTTGTCAGCCAATCGTTCAGGGGCGGTACCCAGACCGGGCAAATTTTTCGGCCACGTCGTGATCAGTTTCCACTGATATACTTTGTTAGCAGAAACCGACTGAGGGTCGCTTGAAGCAGGCGTTGTCGCCGTACCACAGCCACCCAGTACTAAGACTCCTAGCGCGATTACCAAAACCTTATGGCTCAGCAGATGTCTAATCAATGTCGTACTCCCGTATTTAGATCTTTCAAGGTCATCATTTTAGTCCAGGGGCTGTAAGTTCGCGTATCCTACCATCAACCACTTGGACCCCACGCCAGGAAAGTTAACTTCAACTTTCGCGCGCTCGCCGCTGCCTTCAATTTGCAAAATGACACCCTCACCATATTTGCCGTGGTCGACGCGCTGTCCCATGCGAAAACCCATGACTTCATCTTCATCAAACACGCCTGACCTACCAGCATCACTGTAAGGACGCTGCACTGCACCATTCATACGAACTTCCTGCACCAATTCCTGTGGCACTTCCAATAGAAAGCGGCTGGGCCGGTTGTAGCTGTCCTGTCCGTGCAGACGCCGTGTTTCAGCGTAAGTCAGGTACAGCTCCTGCATCGCGCGAGTAATGCCCACATACGCCAACCGGCGCTCTTCCTCTAGTCGACCCGGTTCTTCCGCAGACATGCGATGCGGAAATAATCCTTCTTCCATGCCGGCCAAGAAAACCAGCGGAAACTCCAAGCCCTTCGCTGAGTGCAAAGTCATCATTTGGACACAGGGCCCCTGCTGTGCCTGCCGGTCACCGGCGTCCAGCGCAACCTGATCCAGAAACTCTCGCAAGACTGAAACCTCTGCATTATCACTGTCACTCAAGGGGAAAACGACTTCACCAGCAAACTGCCGACAGGCACTAACAAGTTCTTCCAAGTTCTCTTTGCGCGCCAGTCCGCGTTCGCCACGCTCCTGTCGGTGATAGGTCATTAGGCCGCTGGTTTCGATACAGTGATCTGCCAATTCATGCAAAGACATACTGGCGGCTACTTCTGCCATCTGATCGATCAGTGCCACAAAACCTGACAACGTCGTTTGTGCGCGACCTTTAAAAACTCCGGCAGCTAAGCCTTCTTTGACCGCCTGCCACAATGAAACTCCCGTAGCGCGTGCCTGTTGCCTGACGGCTTCGACAGACTTATCTCCAATACCCCTGGGTGGTGTATTCACCACGCGCTCAAAGGCAGTATCCGCGTGTCGATCTTCCATAAGCCGCATATAGGCTAGGGCATTCTTAATTTCTGCACGCTCAAAAAAACGCTGTCCCCCGGAAATCTGATAGGGGATGCTGGCACGCAGCATCGCTTCTTCTAACACACGGGATTGTGCGTTTGATCGATATAAAACGGCTATTTCGTCTGCCTGGCCCCCCGCCTCCAGCCATTGACCCGCCCTATCGACAATGAAACGCGCTTCATCGAGATCGTTGTATCCGGAATATATACGGATCGGGTCTCCTAGGGCACCCTCACTCCACAGATGTTTTCCCAGGCGGTCAGAGTTGCGCTTTATCAACCCATTTGCCGCATCCAGGATTGTTTGAGTTGACCGGTAGTTCTGCTCCAGACGAATGGTTTTTACCGGGTCAAAATCACCAGAGAATTGGTGAATGTTTTCAATCTTAGCCCCTCTCCATCCATAGATTGATTGATCGTCATCACCAACCGCCATGATGTTGCAAGACTGCCCAGCCAACACTCGCAACCACGCATATTGAATGGTATTCGTATCCTGAAACTCGTCCACCAGGATATTATGAAATCGCGACTGGTAGTGGCCCAGCAGTACTGGATTATTCAGCCACAGCTCATGGCTGCGTAACAGCAGTTCCGCAAAATCGATAAGCCCGCCCTGATCACAGGCCTCTTCATAACCCTGATAAATTCGCTTGTGGGTGATTTGGAAAAGGTCGTCCGAGCTCGCGATGTCCCGGGCACGTTTACCCTCGTCCTTCGCCCCATTTATAAACCAGACCGCCTGCCGCGCTGGCCATTTTTGTTCATCTATTTCCAAACTCCGCATCACCCGCTTGACCAGACGCAACTGATCATCTGCATCCAATATTTGGAAATTTTGCGGTATACCGGCTTCCTGCCAATGCATACGCAATAGTCGATGAGCTAGACCATGGAAAGTTCCTACCCACATTGTGCGGGCGGACACGTGCAACATGTCTTCAATCCGCGCGCGCATTTCGGCTGCCGCTTTATTGGTGAAGGTCACCGCCAAAATTGAGTTTGGGGAGATACCTTCCACATCAATCAGCCAAGCTATACGATGCACCAACACGCGGGTCTTACCACTACCGGCGCCAGCGACCACCAAAGCATTACCCATCGGTGCCGATACCGCTTCGCGCTGGGCTTCATTTAAGCCCTCTAGAATGTGTGTAATGTCCAATGTGTCGTGCCTGAGAGAAAGTATCAGTCTACCGCCGTTGGTCGTGTATGATCCACTTTATGCGCCGTTTCGACCTGTTGATTTTGTGCTTTTACATAACACTCGCCTGCTTGTCCGGGTCGGTTCGCGCCGCAACGGACGCGGGATGGCAACAATGCATGAAACGCATTAGCGACCAAGCGGTTCAACAAAACGTCTTACCCGCGACGATCGAGTACGTGCTTAAGCGAGTTGAGCCATTACCGAGAGTGATTAGTGCAGACCGCAGTCAACCTGAGTTCACCCAGACTTTTACAGACTACTATCGCCAAAGGGTCACCCAGACACGCGTCGAAAAAGGGCGTGCCCTGTTGTCTGAGCACGCTGATCTGCTGCGCCTGATACAGGACCGGACTGGCGTTCCGCCACACTACCTTGTGGCACTGTGGGGGTTGGAAACTAACTTTGGCAGCTACTTCGGGTCTTTATCAATCCCCAGCGCGCTGGCCACACTGGCTTGCGACAACCGACGCTCAGACCTGTTCACTCGCGAGTTAATTGCCGTGATGAGCATTATAGAGGCGGGTGACATGACCTATGATGAGTTGACGGGGTCATGGGCTGGCGCAATCGGACATATGCAGTTCATGCCCTCTACTTTTGTACGCCATGCCGTGGATGCGGACCATGATGGACGGATTAATCTCATTGGCAGCCACCAGGACGCTTTACTGTCGGGGGCAAATTATCTGATAAACGCGGGTTGGCAAACAGGCTACCGTTGGGGAAGAGAAGTTACCCTGCCTTTGAACTTTGACCCAACGCTCATGGGTTTGAGTCAACCGCAGGCACTGAGCGCATGGCGCTCGTTGGGTGTGGTAACAACGCTGGGGCAACCGCTGCCCGATGAGGACTTATCCGCGTCGTTGCTGCTACCCATGGGCATAGATGGCCCTGCTTTTCTGGTTTATCCCAACTTTCAGGTGCTGATGGAGTGGAATCGCTCACAACACTATGCATTGTCAGTTGGACGGTTGGCCGATCGGATTGCGGGGGCGGGACGTCTGGCTCACCCTTTGCCAACCATCAACTTGTCGACCAAAACGCTCAAACAGCTTCAAACGCAATTGAACGCCCTAGGGTTTGACGTCGGGCAGGCTGACGGCATTCTCGGTCCGGCAACACGCCAGGCAATCCAGGCTTTTCAGATCCGAGATGGACTGATCGCGGACGGTTTCCCAAACAGTAAGCTAATCCAATCTGTGTTGGGTCAGGCGACCGCACAACAGACAGACACAGCACAGCCTGCAGCTGAGATCAATCATCCGGATTACAAACCGCAAACGGAGTTCCAGAATGAGTAGAAGTGAAGAAGGCGCATGCTTCTGTGGCGCAGTTAAATTCAGGGTGCACGGCGAACCGGAAATGATGGGGTTCTGTCATTGTACAGATTGCGCGGCTTGGGCTGGCGCACCGGTTAACGCTTTCAGTTTGTGGAAACCTGCAAACGTAGAGTTCTATAAGGGCAGTGACTTAGTCGGGAGTTATGCTAAGACTGACGCCAGTCATCGCAAGTTCTGTATCGAGTGTGGGGGACATTTAATGAGCAGCCATCCAGCCATGGATATGATTGATGTGTATCTAAACACCGTGCCAGGCAGACAACATGAGGGCGCTATGCACATTTTCTACGGCGAAAAAACAATGTCCGTACCCGACGGGCTACCAAAGTTTAAAGATATGCCGAGCGAATTTGGAGGCAGCGGAGAGATGTTGGGCGACTGACAACCGCTTGGGCTCAACACGGCTCATGGCTCAAATATCTCTCAAGAAGTTCAGCGGGGCGTCTGCTTTAAGACCGATGCATTGATTAGGGGCTGACATGTTTAAGAGCGTAAGCCCCTCCGGTTTAGAGCGTAACGTTGATTCAATCTCTAGATGAGGCAAGGGATGAAAGATCGACGTCCTCATCATCAAGTG
>Ga0181559_10001050_pt1 | contig 26824 bp, 14 predicted proteins | sample 011ome_21_FD_133752 | JGI IMG/M metagenome (GOLD analysis project Ga0181559, IMG submission 133752) | Coastal salt marsh microbial communities from the Groves Creek Marsh, Skidaway Island, Georgia - 011508AT metaG (megahit assembly) | ecosystem: Environmental > Aquatic > Marine > Intertidal...
ACGGTCGGTTTAAACCACATGTAATTGTAACGTCCAGGTACGACATCCTTTTTGGCTCGGAAGGCGGGGATGAAAACACTGTGGATCACATCGCTGGAACGCATCGAGAGTTTTGTTGGCTCATCTAGAAGCAGGTGGAGTTCGGGATTCATAACACCGCCTCCGTAGTTAAAGGTCCATCCCCACTTGAAGCCCTGTAAGCCAATCTCATTGGCACCGTCGGGCACGGTGCGATGATCCAAATAAGCTTTGGCTCCAAAGATGAACATGCCAACCAAAAAGAACGAAGGACCGATCGACCAGGCAAGCTCAAGCGGCGTGTTGTGGGCAGTATCGCTTTCCGCCGGTGCACCTTTTGGCTTTTGATACTTCATCGCGAAATAGAACAAGGCGAATGCGATCGGGATAAAAAAGATCACGCAAACGACTGAGATCATTCCGAAAAGCCAATCGTTATCCGCCGCGAAAGTAGACGCGTTCTCTGGGAACCAAGCGTAATCGCCTGCGGGAGCGTCACCTAAAACGAACATCGATGAAATGAAATTGGCAAACATGGTCAAGACGTGTCAGGATCAAATTAGGATAGGGAAGAAGACGTTCAATTAGATTTTTAGTCGTCTGCCGAATCCAAGGAATGGGTTGTTATTTCGTTTTTGGAATCTACATCAGCCTCGGACAATTCCGGTACTTCAGCAAGCGGTTTGCGTTTTGAACCGATCCAATAAGGCGTCATACAGACTACGATTAGAATCACTACTGTCGCCCCACCGGCTCGCATTAACTTCCAAGCTTGCGGAACATAACTGTTGCTTGATGGGTCGAAACTAAAGCACCAAAGTAAAAGTTGGTCGACGGGCGTACCAACGGTCCCCTCGCCTGCTTCAACTAAAGCTTTTCGTAAATCTTGAACTTCGAATCCAACGTCCAATGAATAACGGGTGATTACACCGTTTGGAGATAGAAAAGCAAGCATCGCTGGGTGATAGTACTCTCCGGTTTTCTCATCTCTTGTGTAGCTGAAACCCAAGGATTTGGAGAGTTGGTCGATGATTTCTTTCTCGGCCGTGCAAAAAGTCCAGCCATCCATCACTTTCTTATGCTGCGCCGCAAGAGGTTTTGCGAACCTGTCTTTGGTTTTTGCAGCAGTGGCTGACGTTTCGGCAGGATCGATACTGACCGTTAAAATCTCAAAGTCTTCGCCAACCTTCAGATCGAGTTTTGCAAGCGTTTGCGAAAATTGACTCAGCTGAACGTTGCAAAGCATCGGGCAATTGCTGTAATTCAACGTCACGATGACCGGCTGAGATCCTTGGAAAAGATAGCCGGTCTCGATGGGCCGCCCCTTGGAGTCAATGAGCGCTAAATCCAGCGGCAGCGAATCGCCAAGGTTTTGCGTCACGGTGACGTCCCGAACCTCACGAGGCACGGAATCGTTCAAGCTAACCGATCCGCCATCCTGCAGTGCATTCTGTCCCACCGCGCAGTACTGCATCCCAACCACGATCAAAGTCGTGATGGTGAGGAGTTTCGCGGTCGTGACCGAGCGACTTACTCGGAACACAGGGACTGACATTTTCGGTGTTTCTTTATTGAAAGGGTTGGGAATTAGGTTGAGGAGTCTGCCGCAGCGTCTTCCTGAGACAACATTTCAATCGCCTTGTCGACAGGAATAACCAGCTTTCCTGTTAATTCGTCAACGCCGTAGGCTGAAATTTCATCCTGCTGAGCCTGCAAAATTGCGTTTTGCCGAGCGTAGTTGCTGGCCGCAGCAGTCTCCGTTTTTTGCTGTTGTGCCATGGTGTAGTACACCACTTGAACCGCCAAAGCAGTCACTGCCGTCACAACAACGGAGGCGATTCCGACTACGAATATGCGTTTGACGTCTAAATCGTCGTATGCAGCCATGTCAAAAATACGTAATGAGGAAGTGGATGAATGGATTGGAAATGACTTGGGCCTTGCCCGTGTCGCCTAAATATTCTCAAACGCGATTGATTCTTGAAGTCTCGGGTCATGTACCGCAATCACCGCATTCTGTTTCGCAATTCTAAGGACCATACCGATCATGAACAGGAACATTCCCACGACACAAAGGAGGCTGGCTGAGATTCCGATCGCTCCTTCGGTGGACGCGTGAGCAGTGCCATCAGCGGCTGATTCAGGCATGATGATCCAGTAGATGTCGATGAAATGGACGACGAGCAGGTAAATGGCCCATGCGAAAACTAATTTTGGATTACGACGAATGTGGCGACTCATTAGTCCCGCGAAGGGCAACATCCAGTGAAAGAAGATCAAGACTAAGGCAATGGTTCCCCATTCGCCTACCTGACGCTCGTAAAACCAGTGAGTTTCTTCCGGAATGTTTCCGTACCAGATCAAAAGGAATTGGCTGAAAGCGATGTAGGTCCAGAAAAAGACAAACCCAAACATATACTTGCCTAGGTCATGGTAGTGTTCAACCGTTACTTCTTCCTGAATGGCTCCACGCTTTTGCAGTGTGTAGACCGCTACTGAAATGATGCAGTGTGCAGAAAGGATGCTTCCGGCAAAAATATAGACTCCGAACATCGTGGAGAACCACATCGGTGCTAGGCTCATCACCCAATCAAAAGCAGCGAACGAAGTTGCACCGCAAAACATCATGATTGCCGGTCCACTCCAGTACTGGAGCTTGTCCGTGATTGCCTTGTCTCCAGTCGCGTCTTGGTTGATGCTTCCGCGGTAGTAGAACAAAGCGAGTGCTGACCAAATCGCAAAGTAGATCACTGCTCGGATTGTGAACCAACTTGAATCTAGCCAGCGAGTTTTTTCTGTCCACGCGGCGATAGGCAAGTGATTGTCAATCGCGTGATTCGGATTGTCCCATCGGTAAAGAACGCCTTCGCCGAATAGCAGTGTCCCAATGATTGGAAGAAATAATACCGCCAACGGAATGACCATTAGCATCACCGTTTCCGCAATTCTTCGAACGACAACACTCCAGCCCGCTCGCACGAGGTGTTGTAGCATCACAAAAAAGAGACAGCCTACTGCAAGCGATACACAATAGACAAAGGCGGTCAGGTAGGCCGACATTCCGAATCGGTCGGAGATGTTATTTGCCAGTCCCCAACCTGCAGCCAACATCACCAAGCCGACGACGGTCAATGGAATGCTGAGTGCCCCGAGCGAGGCGGGCAGTTGGAAAGCCGGGTCATCGGCCGGTTTGGTTTTTGGAGTGGCGTGTTCTGACATCGGTATCAGGTGTTGCGATAACTTTTTTGGACTATGATTTGTGTTGTTTGTCTGCAGACTACCGAGCCAATCGATAGTTGCGGCTCATTGATTCACGATCAAAAGATCACTTCGAATCCGCTGCCGTGGCTTTGGCTGCATCCTGAGCAGCTTGTTCTGCTTCTGCTTGTTCTTTGAGTTGTTGGTCAACGATTTCAAGCTTCTCGAGAATCTCTGGCCGTTTCGCTTCCGGGATGGATTCAACACTCGCATTGCGACTTGCTTGCAATGCTCGGACATAAGCGACAATCGCCCAGCGATCCTTGGCTTGGATCTGTCCTGCGTAGCCTGGCATCTTGCGGATGCCATTGCTGATGGTGCTGAACAGTTTTCCATCTGGGTACTGGTCGCTGTAGAGGCTGTCTTGGTGCAGGGATGATGGAGGAATCCATGTCGGCGAAAGAATTTTTCTTGCTCGACGATTCACCAAACCGTTGCCGCCGCCGTTCATTCCATGACAAACCGAACAATAAATTCCAAAATACTTTTGTCCTTGTCGGAGGACTTGTTCGCTACTTCCCAGAGGGTTCTTGGTGAGCCAAGGTGTGGTATCAGTTGCCTTGGGTTCTGTGGTTGCAGCGGAATCTTCTTCTTTCTCTTCGGTTACACCAACGGTTCCGTCCTGAGGGCCAATCGGGCCGGCCGTCAATCGCACAAGTCGCTCCGCACGGGGTGGATCGACCGCCGAAAGTTTTTCCATCTGAACGCCGGTCATGAAGTCCAAGTCGTAGTTCGATTCACCTCGAGCCACGGTGCCCGGAACATCAGGGCGCATGGCTCGTCCATCGGCGAATAGAGTGGAGCCCTGCTGTGCATCCTTGGCCGGTGAAAAATCCATGTCGTAAAAGATGTGAAAACGAGGTGACTCGCTGTTCGTCACTCGCATCTTCAAAACGATTAGTAAGGGGATCACTGAAGCAGCGATTACCAATCCCCACGCCATGAAGATGGGTTTGGGGATTTTGTCCGATGAATCATCATCGATAACCGTTTTAATATGTTCTCCACCGGTCTGCTCGTAAATTTCTCGAACGGAAGTTTCGTCGTACTTGTCGTCGGATGCATCAACATACAGAAAGAATCGATCGTCCGTGACTCGGTCGAAACGCGGGTCGGTGAACAATGGATTGCTGAATCTTGGAAGGCCATTGAGTGCCCACATTCCGAAAAATGCGCCAAAAGACGAGAAGAGCACCGTCAATTCAAATGCCACCGGCATGAATGCGGGAAGCGAAATGTAAGGTTTTCCCGAGATGATATAGGGGTAGTCGATTGAGTTCATCCAGATCTGCATCACCAAAGCGGTGATGGTTCCGGTGAGACCGCACCCTAGCACGATCCAAGGAAGCACCGTTGGTTTGATTCCCAGTGCCTTGTCGATTCCATGAACTGGAAACGGAGTGTATGCATCGGTCTTTTTGTAACCCGCATCTCGAACTCGTCGACAAGCATTAAGTAGCGAGTCAACTGACTCGTATTCAGCGACGATTCCGTGAACTTTCTTTTCGTTGTTTTCTGACATCAATTCGCAGCTTGTTTAGCCAAGGCCACAGTTGGTGATGACTCGTTAATTCAATCACGTTGGCAAGTAGTCACCCACCAACGTGATTCCTAAAGTTGTTTCTAGTGTTTGTCCGAATGGGACATGTGATATTGCTTCGCCAAGGTTGACTTTGTTTCTGCCATGTTGATCACCGGCATCAAGCGGCAGAACAACAAGAATAGAGTAAAGAACAAACCGAACGATCCAATCAGCATCGACCAGTCAACCCACGTTGGACTGAAGTACGCCCAAGCACTGGGAAGGTAGTCGCGTGAAAGACTGGTGATCACAATCACGAATCTTTCAAACCACATACCAATATTCACGAAGATCGAAACGATCACGATGATCCATGGAGTGGTTCGGAATTTCTTGATCCAGAACAGCTGGGGGCTAATCACGTTACACGAAATCATTGTCCAGTAAGCCCACCAGTAAGGGCCAAAGGCACGGTTCATGAACGCAAATTGCTCTTCCTGGACCTGTCCGTACCAAGCAATGAAGAACTCTGTTCCGTATGCCAAACCCACAATCGATCCGGTTGCAAGGATGATCTTGCACATGTTGTCCAAGTGGCGAATGGTGATGAGATGTTCGAGTCCCAGCATCTTTCGAGCAGGGATCATCAGTGTTAGTACCATCGCGAATCCACTAAAGATCGCACCGGCCACGAAGTACGGAGGGAAAATGGTGGTATGCCATCCGGGAACTTGCGAGACCGCGAAGTCAAACGAAACGATGGTATGCACCGAAAGCACTAGCGGTGCCGCGAATGCAGCAAGCAACGCGTATGCTTTTTCGTACCGCATCCAGTGTCGGGATGATCCAGACCAGCCAAGTGACAGGATTCCGTAAGCCATACGTCGGAACTTGTTCTTGGAGCGATCGCGGAAGGTCGCCAAATCTGGAACCATACCCATATACCAGAACAGCAAGGAGACCGTCCCGTAGGTGCTAACGGCAAAAACGTCCCACAGCAGCGGACTTCGGAATTGTGGCCACATCCATAGATTTAAACTTGGATAGGGAGCCAGCCAATACGCTAGCCACGCTCGACCAACGTGAATTCCCGGAAACGTTCCCGCACACGCGACGGCAAAAATCGTCATCGCTTCTGCGGCACGGTTGATACTGGTTCTCCACTCTTGCCGGAAGAGAAACAGGATGGCGCTAATCAGAGTACCTGCGTGACCGATACCGACCCAGAACACGAAGTTAACGATCGGCCAGCCCCAGAAGATTGGTGCTCGGTTACCCCAAACGCCTACCCCGGTGTAAATCAAATAAAGGATACAAACCGTCATCCACTGCAATAGCGCGAATGAGATGAGGAAGCCGATCACCCATCCGGTGCTGGGCTTGCGTTCAGCAACCTGGCAAACCGACTCGGTGATGTCGTGATAGGTCGTATCGCCCAAGACCAACGGTGCACGCTGGCCAGGTTGTTCGACGGAGTTGTCCAGTCCGTTGGGAATGGCAAGTGACATAGGGATTCAGGGATAACAGATGGCTAAAAATGGGTGATAACGTTAGCGTCCAGACGCCAACCGACTAGTTTTCTTCTGAAGCGGTTGCTTCGGTTGTGACTTTCGCTTCGCGAGTTTCTGCATGGTCATGATCGGCATGATTGTCAGCATGAGTCGCATCCTGATGGTCGTCATGCCCATGATCATCATGTCCGTGGTCGCCATGGCTTTGAAGAGTTTCAAGGTCTTCAATCTGCTTTCGCGTCATCAAGCGACTAGGAGTGTTGCGAATACGGGCGAGGTACTCAGTCCGTGGTTTGACATTCAGCTGCGATAACATGCCGTAACTGTGCGGCAGTTTATGGCTCTTGGCTACCGCAGATTGACTGTCGGCGATGTTGCCGAATTCAATCGCTTTGGTCGGGCAGGCAGACTGGCAAGCGGTAACAACGTCACCGTCGCGAATCTCACGACCACCTTCTTTGCGAGCAGTGATCTTGGCTGATTCAACACGTTGCACACAGTAGGTGCATTTTTCCATCACACCGCGACCACGCACGGTGACTTCTGGATTCATCACAAGAGCTTGAAGCTTGCGATTCGCGTTTTCAATATTGCTGGGGAAAGCATTCCAGCCATATCCCGTTCCGATCTCTTCGTTGTAATTGAAGTAGTTGAATCGGCGCACTTTGAAAGGGCAGTTGTTCGCACAATATCGGGTACCGATGCAACGGTTATAGGCCATTGCATTGATGCCTTCGTCTGTATGAACGGTAGCAGCGACGGGGCACACCTGTTCACAAGGCGCGGTTTCGCAGTGCATGCACGCGACCGGTTGCTGGACAATCTCTGCGTTCTCTTCATCGCCTTGGAAATAGCGGTCGACTCGCAGCCAGTGCATTTCTCGGCTATTGAGAACTTGCTCACGACCGACAATCGGCACGTTATTCTCACTTTGGCAAGCCACAACGCACGCGTTGCAACCGGTGCACTTGGATAGGTCGATCGACATTCCCCACTGAGGAACAGGGTTGCCTTCAGCAGCATTCTTTTCCTCGATCGCATTGATCGGCTCTTTCCAAGGAGAGCCGTCGGCGCCAACGTGCGGAACGTGGGGGCCTTTTGCTTCGACAAAGTCCTTGTTCTTTGCAAGAAGAACTGCGGTACCCTCTCGAACGAGGCTAAAGCTTCTTGTTTCTGTTTCTTCGCGACCGCCTTCGTCAATCGCCCAGTGATCCTGGGTCGTTGACAGTTTGTAGCGATCGAGACGTCGTCTCGCTTTCACCCCATAAGCAATGGCAGGCGTTTCAGCGGTGCGAATGGGCGAAATGTCGGTGCCGATAATTTCAACACCTTCAATTTCATGTCCACCGACCATGCCGGCGCGAGTTCGTCCGTAACCTAGAGTCGTCGTGATGACACCGGCTGCACACCCTGGCATTTCGTAGACAGGCAGGGCGACTTTGTTTTCGTTGACGGTCAAGACGACAAACTGACCATGCTCAATCTCGAGTGCTTTTGCAGTGAGCGGGCTCATCACCGCTGCATTGTCCCAGCTGAGCTTGGTGAGCGATTGAGGCATTTCCTGCAGCCAACCGTTGTTCGCAAAACGGCCATCGTAAAGACCGTCAGCAGGTGCAAAGATAATTTCCGTACTGTCAATGTTTACTTCGGACGAAGCCACAGGCTCGTCTGCGATCTGAACGCCATCGCCTTTGAGTTCCGGTGCAACCGCATCAACATTCAGATTCGTTGCGAATCCATCATGGAGCAGTTGCCGCCACTCCCGGTCACTCAAGCCTTCGCCAGCGAGAGTGTCGGCAGTTCTTCGGAGAATTGCCTGCGGATCGGTTTGGGACTCACCTGCAACGATCGCAAGGATCTCGATGAGATCTTTCCCTCCTAGCAACGGCAAGATTTGCGGCTGGCCCACCCCATAGAAACCATTGTCATTCACGCTGTCGCTCCAGCCTTCCAGTGGATGCGTGAGCGGGATTGACCAACGGCAAAGTGCGCCTGTTTCGTCGTTGTACAGACCGGCGTAAACCGAGTCAGCGACCTTGCCAATCGCCGCCGCAAAATCAATGTCACCGGGAGCGGTAACAACGGGGTTTCCGTCGAGGATAAGGAGATTCTGAATCTCACCCGCGTTCATTTTTGCGGTCAGTTCGCCGAGTGAAACCGTCCCTTCGATTTCTCCATCAGGGAGTGGGTAAAAGTTTTGAAGCGTGCCCAGCGAACCAAGTTTTTGGTTCATGCGGATCCCTGCTTCAATTCCCTCGGCACCGATCTGCTCGCCAACCACGATAACCGTTTGGCTGGGCTTTTCAGCGATGTCATGGGCGAGAACGTCGATAAATCTTTCCAATCGCTGCCCTGCAGGCAGTTCATCATACGCTTGGCTGGCTTCACCATCAGAATGTTGATGTGCACCACCGGCAACTAATTCCTCGACCTTTCTTCCGAGCTTGGCGAGAAATGCGGGAATTTGGCTCGGCGCAAGTGCGAGACGTGAATCCGCCGACGCGCCGGTGCTTGTGAACCCACCTTCGACAACGTAAAGGCGATTCATTCCGTCCTCTGCCAGGGGATTGCGACGCTTGGCATAGCCTGCGGCGTTGTTCAGCATTCCGCTATCGTTGCCAAGGATATCCGCTTGCAGGGCGACAACGATTTCAGCATTTGCAAGGTCGAGTGCTTGTCGAGCAGCGGTCCCCAGAACTTTTGTCGTTGCCTGACGCATCGCATCGCCATTGACGCTGTCGTACCGGCAGAGCGTCGCGGCGGGGAATCGGTTCTTGACGGCAGAAAGCATCCGAACTGTCGAAGGAGAACGTGTTGATTCGAACACCAACGCCATTGCTGACCCATCTCCAGCATTTTCGAGTAATGCAGAGAGATAATCGTTGAATTCAGGCCAATCGCTTGCGTAGCTTCGATTTTCTTCCTTAACGTTTCTTAGTAGAAAACCTTCGTCATCACGCGATCGATCCGGATCGTAAAGACCTAAAATCGATGCCTGAGAAAACGAATCGGTTCCAACTCCACTTGGATGCTCGGTATTCGGTTCGATCTTGAGAGGTCGACCATCAACACAGGAGATCAACAGGTTGTAAACACGGCCGGCGAGTTCAAAGTTGGTGGCTCGCTGGTAACTCTCGCCAGGAATCCGTCCTTCGGGGCGAATCACAAATGGCTCAATCGTCTCTTCCGGGTATCGACAACCGGCGACGCCGGCAAACGCAAGCGACGCACCCATCAGTTGCATCCAACGCCGACGGGAAACGCCCTCGGGGAATTCGGAGGCTGCAACCGGGAATTCACGGTCGAGATACTGATCAAAGGCTTCGCTGCCGCGTAATTCCGAAAGGCTACGCCAGTACGATGGCTTTCCAGACTTCGTCGTTGAAGAAGATGCCGATTCGTTGGAGGTCATATCGAAAGGATGGATAAGGGACGGTAGGAAAATGAATTGGAGCGATCAATGGTTCGCGAATCTGCTGTTGGAAGCCCCTCTTTGAGGCCCAATACACTTCGCATGATGTGACCGACACTCCAGATTCGGCCGCCCGGTTCTCGCTTGGCTGGCCGTCTGAAATGCAAGTCCGTTTTTCGCCACCCTAGCGGTGACAAACCGCGCAGTGGACCTGAGGGTTGATGTGCTTTTCTTCCTTCAGTTGTGCGCCGTACTGTTGCTTCTGTTCTGCGGTAAGTTCTTGACCATCCTCACCTTGAGGCTCCCAGTCGAGTTTGGTGACAAATTCAACGGGGCGCAGATGCGGTTCGGGGTTTCGGTGGCAATCGATACACCAAGCCATCGAGAGTTCTTTGGCTTGATAAACCTCCTCCATTTGATCGATTCTGCCGTGGCAACTCTTGCAGCTAACACCGGAGTTTACGTGAGCAGCATGGTTGAAGTAGACAAATTCTGGCAGGTTGTGGATACGTTTCCAGCCAACGCTGCGGCCCTCAAGCCAGCTCTCGTGAATTGGGTCGAGCTTCGGGCTTTCCGCGTGAACCGCCGCCAAAGCCGTAACGCCTTGATCATCAGCTGGGCTGTGGCAGTTAATACAAGTCGCCGTTGGGGGAATTGCCGCATGAGCCGCATCGAAGACGGTATTGTGGCAGTAGCGGCAGTCAAGTTTGAGCTGGCCTGCATGAATTGCATGACTGAACGGGACGGGCTGTTTTGGCTGGTAGCCGACATTCAGCGTCTGCGGATCAGTGATTAATCCGCCCATCGCGCCGGCAAAGACTGCACCAGCGGCTCCTGCCACCAGCAAAAGGCCAACAAGCGGGTTCGTCCAGCGAGGAAACAAAAAACGTTGCATGATTTTGAATCGGCCTCCGAGCGAATCGAGGCCCATGATGACGTGCTAATTTCTGGAAAGTTGAGTCGCATCACGACGACACGTGACACACAGTATGGTGATCAGTAGTGGCAACTGGCAATGGCAGCAAGAAATCTCGCGACATTGTGTCGCAGCATCCTGCCCGCATTTTTATGTCAAACCCACCATCGGCCATCCTCGGTAATCGGTTTAACAGGGCATCGCATCGAATCAATGGCTGACGAAAGTTCTGAGACGGCCCAGTTTTTGTCATCAATTTCGAGGCGGTACTCCGGCCAATTCCAGCCTGATGGCCACATTTGGTGGGGTGCCGGCCACGGCGTATCCGATGCACTCGACTGGATTCGGCCGATTAGCCTGGGAGTGAGGCCAGCAGTTGCGTGGACAGCAGGTCTTGAAGGCTTTCGATTCATCAGACGCTCGTCCAGTGGCACAAAACCGGCAACCCACGGGGTATCCCCTAAGAATTGTCGGCCTGAGTCGACGGTTGCTTGCGGATTATTCGGCTCTTGACGATGATCCGAGGAAATTACCGCCTCATCCGCTTCGCGTGTCGGGCTTGGCGGTGGCTGGCTGGTGCGGCGTTTTGTCGCTTGTGCGGCCTGGGCAGCCATCGCTCGTTGGTTTGCCGGTGAGGATCGTTCGCTGGCCGCGTGTGAATCGATTGGTTCTCGCCTCGATTCGGAGGACTCGTGAGTGCCTGAGGTGTTCTGGATGGCTAGGAGTTCCGTGGGCAAAGACTCCGGGCTTGCAAAACTCAAGATTCCGTGGGTTTCCGATATCTGCTTGCACAGTTCGTGGCGAAGCGCCTCGCTTCCTCCGGTCAGTGCGATCGAGGCGGGCGCAGCATTGAGGTGTTCAGTTAGTTCGGTGATGGTCCAACCAAACCGTGGGTCTCGGTAATGGCCTGCCACGTCACATGCAGGCTGCAGCACAAACTGACGCGCGGTGTAACGGGGATGCGGGACGATCAGTCCCGTGCCTCCACCGACAAGTTGGCCATGTAAGACCACATCGAGATCGATCGAACGAGCATCCCAGCGACGCTTCCTCTCTCTGCCGAGCCTTTGCTCCGTGCTTTGCAGCATCTCAAGGATTTGTCGCGCCGAGCCATCGGTTTCGAACGCTGCGACCGCATTGAGGAACGGTTCTTGTCCCGAGGGGCCGCCGATTGGTGGGGTCTCGAACAGTCTGCTGGTCAACAAACAATCCACTAGCGGAGAGTCAGCAATGATTCGAGCAGCCTCCGAGATCAGGGAATCCCGACTGCCAAGATTACTACCGAAACTGATGAGACACTGAGACTTCAAGGGTGCATTGTGGGGAAGAAAAGAATAGAAAACGCCAAACCAAAGTCGAGCTCGAATCTCATGCCGTCGCCTTGGGCTTGCAGTGGTGCGACCGGACCGACCGACATGATCATAACGGTGGATTGCTATGCGACGACCCGAGTACGCCTGATTGATTCATGATGCCGCCAAGAAACTGCGAATCTTTGAGACTGCGAATCTTTGAGACTGCGACTCTTTGAATCTCGACCGACTCGGACAGACGCCGCGTCTCCAAGATAGAAAGGTTAGCCGTCAGGTTCCTTTTCTGGAATCACAAGTTTCTAGAATCCTAAATCTAGAATCTAAAAATGGCACGGTCGTGCTACCAACCTCTCAAACCCGCGTGATTCCTGCGTTGAAGATGGCAGTTGTTTCTCGTGTCCTGAAGTGTCGATGGTCAGATAATGTTCTAGCCGGTAGACTCTGGTGGTCTTTGATTTTTTCGACTACTTGCTGAATCACCGATGTCCGAACCAGATAGCGAGCAACAACAACAGACGCCGGACGAGGTGTTCGCGACCGCTGTTTTGTTCGAAACCATCCTTGCCGTGGTGGCAATTGCCTTAGGTTGGCTACTTGGTCCATCGGCTCGCGAATTCATGCCTGAATGGAATCCAGAGGATCTACAGCCAATTTTTACAGGAATATGGCAAGGGGGATTGGCGGCGATCCCCATGCTGTTGGCGGTGGAGTTGATTCGCCGGATACCTTGGGATCCGATACGAGAATTGGAGCAGCTCAGCGATGATCAGATGATCGGAGCTTTGGTGCGCCTGAGAGTTCCGGAGTTACTAATCATCAGCCTCTGCGCCGGCGTTGGTGAGGAATTACTGTTTCGTGGATGGTTGATGGGCTGGCTGAGAGACGGGCTGTCCAGCCTCAATCTACCGATTGATCCAGTATGGGTTGCTTTGGCGGTCTCTTCGATTGTGTTTGGATTTTTCCACCCAATCACAAAAATGTACATTTTTCTTGCCGCTTTGATGGGAAGTTACTTCGGCTTGCTTTTGGTTTGGTCGGACAACCTGCTGATTCCGATTATGGCTCACGCCGTATACGACGCCATCCAGTTATTAATGACCAAACGTCAGGTAGAACGTAAGGCGATTTCGACAGTTTCGGCAGGTAATGCAGACGGCTAACACATTTCGAGCAGAATGGGATTTTTGTCTTTTTGAGTGATTATCAGGGAACAAGCATTCTAGGATGCTCAGTGCTTTTCAGACGGATAGGTTGTCGATAGAGAAATCTGCCCCTTTGTCAGGACCTAGGTGTGACGCTGATCTTTTGGTTTTATCGGAATGTGGGCCGATTCACCGATTGATGACCTCTTAGGACGCAGTAGGTAGCCAAACCCTCTCAGATAAAGAACAGCCATGATGGGGAGCAGCCGATGATTTGGGATAGATGGGATTGCTAAAGCCGCGAACTCAAGCAGCTAAGGCGGCTCGACATTCAACCGTTGACAGCACTTTGACCTGACGGAAAAACTTTGCTTCTGAGAGGCTGGTGCTTTAACCTATTAGGGGCGATTTTTGGCCCCTAAATCACTCCTCCTGCTCGAACGAGCCGTTGTATGAATCGTTGGCTACAACTCTATCAAAGCAAACTGCCGCTTAGAGAAATCTTGATTGCTCTAGCGGTGTTTGGCATCACCCTGGTGAGCGAGTATTCGGCTCGAGCGGCCGATGATCAGGCTGCGATAAAATTCTTTGAGGTTGAGGTTCGCCCGCTATTGGCTCAGCATTGTTATGAGTGTCACGCCGGTGATCGATCCGAGGGGGGACTTCGGCTTGATGAGCATCAAGCGATCATAGAGGGTGGTGACGGTGGTCCAGCGATCGTTCCCGGTGATCCGAGTGCGAGTTTGTTAATCTCTGCGATCCGTTATGACGAGTTGCAGATGCCTCCCGACGGTCAACTCAAGCAGCAGCAAATTGAGATTTTGGAGCGATGGGTCCGTGAGGGTGCTGAATGGCCGACACATGAAGCTGAAGTGGCAGGCAGTGAAAATGATCTCTCGGATCGCATCAAGAATTGGTGGGCCGCTCAGCCTCTAATGACAACCCTTCCGCAGACGAGCCTTGCCGCTTCACACTCAAGGCATCCAATCGATCGCTATGTTGATGAAAAGTTGGTCGATGTTGGACTGCAGCGTGCTCCATTGGCTGATCGTGTTCGACTGATTCGTCGACTGTCTTACGACCTCTTGGGCCTGCCGCCAACACCCGAGGAGATTGAACGATTCGAAAACGATCAAAGACCCGATGCCTATCAGCGGTTGGTCAATGAGATGTTATCCAGCCCTGCCTACGGTGAAAGGATGGCACGGCTTTGGTTGGACTTGGTTCGATACGCCGATTCCGATGGTTGGCGTGCAGATGCTTTTCGTCCACAGGCTTGGCGGTATCGGCAGTTTGTTGTGGACGCGTTTAATTACTCCATGCCTTACGATCAGTTTGTGAAGTGGCAGGTAGCAGGTGACGAGTACCAACCGAACAATGAACAAGCACTTGCAGCGGTTGGTTTCTTGCGGTTAGGCATCTACGAATACAACCAGCGCGATGCCGAAGGGCAATGGCAAAACATCGTTGATGAACTGACGGATGTAACAGCTGATGTTTTTTTGGCGACGGGTTTGGCATGTGCAAAGTGCCATGATCATAAGTTTGATCCCATTCCTCGAAGTGATTACTACAGGATGCGTAGCGTGTTTGAGCCGGTCTATTTCAATGACTGGAAACGAAACCACTCGCTCACCGCCTCAGAGCAAGCGGAAGTGGATCAACTGCTCGCCGAGCTAAAGGAGGTCGAGGGTGATGACATCCATCAGCTAGGGATGTCCGTGGTGAAACGGTTTACCAACGAGTTGCAGGAGATGTATCACAAGTCGCCCCAAGATCGTACTGCTTACGAAAATCAAATGGCCTACCTGCTCGGACGACAATATTTCGAGGAAGGAATTTCTGGAACTCGATCGAAAAGTAAACTAGGGGACGAACGATTCACTCGACGTGAAGAGATCCTAAAACGACTCGATGAGTTGAAGGCAAATCCTTATGCACCGGCTGATTTAATGTCGATCCGAGATGCATCGGGGGAGGTGCGGCCGACACGATTACCCGGTCGTTCCTCTGGACGAGAATACCTTCCGGGTGCACCTGAATTATTTGGAGGTGCAGCCTTGGAATGTCAGCCGCCAAGTGATTCGACCGATTCCTCGGGTAGACGTACCGCTTTGGCGGAGTGGTTGGTTTCCGAAGAGAATCCCATCGCTGCTCGAGTGATGGTCAATCGCATCTGGCAGTACCATTTTGGAACCGGATTAGTCGATAGCCCGAATGATTTTGGAGAGCTTGGTAATCCTCCGTCTCACCCTGCATTGCTTGATTATTTGGCTCAGCGTTTGCTCGATTCCGGATGGGATATCCAAGCGGTGCAAAGAGAAATTGTTCTCAGTGAGTCGTATCAGCAGTCTTCCGAAAACTCTTTGATGGATCAGGCGATTGAAGTGGATCCGACCAATCGTCTGCTTTGGCATCGGACGCTTAGGCGAGTGGATGCAGAGCAGTACCGTGACTCGTTATTGGTTGCGATGGGAAGTCTGGATTATCAGATTGGTGGTCCCGCGATCACCGGCACTGGGCCACGTCGCTCCCTTTACTTGCGGCGGATGCGCAACAGTGTTGACGAAATGTTAACCGCTTTGGATGCACCTCCTGGACTCGTAGGAACCGCTAAGCGAGATGTGACGACGACGGCACCACAGTCTTTGATGATGATGAACAGTTCACGAATCATGGGTGTCGCAAATCAATTTGCGTCGAGGATTCGACAGGAAATTAAAAGCAAAGATCGCGAAATGACATCCGAAAAGTTTGCCGTTGGATTTATTGACCGCTCCCACCGAGTCATCGCTGGAATTCCCGCAAGTCCCGAGACGATTGAATTGCTAAAGCCGTTAGTGGAGTCGGGTGAACAGGGGCAGGTGGATGTCTGTCATATTCTGATTAACAGCAACGCATTCCTCTTTATTGATTGAGTTACCATGACAAAAGACGTTACATCAAGTCTTTGCCAAGAGGTTGGGGTTCCTCACCACCAGCGACCCGTTGATCGTCGGCATTTCCTCGCTAGTGCCGGAGGTGGATTTGGAGCTTTGGCTCTCTCTGGAATGTTGGCGAGATCCGCAAATTCGGGAAGCTTTATCGCAGCTCCCAATGGCCATCACCCGGCAACCGCAAAGAGTGTGATTTTTCTCTTCATGGAAGGTGGTCCAAGTCAACTTGATACGTTTGATCGTAAGCCATTGTTAAATGAGCTGGCCGGTGAACCTTTGCCCAGTAGCTTTCGCGAACCACTGACCGCAATGGGGGAAAAGAATGCTCCCTTGTTACCTACCAAGCGGCAATGGGCTAGGTATGGGGAAAGTGGTTTAGAGATTAGCGATTGGTTTCCTCGTGTCGCGCAGCACGCCGATGATCTCGCAATCATTCGCTCTTGTTACGGTGAAGGAATCAATCACTCCGGTGGTTGTAATTTGATGAACACCGGTAGCACGCTTGGCGGTCGACCGTCTTTAGGAGCGTGGGTCTCCTATGGCCTCGGAACCGAGAATGAAGATCTACCGGCGTTTGTGGTGATGAAGGACAAACGTTCTGCGGGAACCAACGGCGTTCGCAGTTGGGGGCAAGGTTTTTTACCAGCCACCTACCAAGGGACCCCTGTCGGCGATACCGCCAGCGGAGAAGCAATTGCGAATTTGCAATTACCAAAGGGAATCGATGCCGTTCGTCAACAAAGAAAACTTGATTTGATTCGCCAGATCAATCAACAGCATGCCGCTCGTTTGCCTAATGTTTCTAATCTTGATGCTCGTATTGAATCCTATGAGCTTGCCTATCGAATGCAATCCGCAGCACCCGAGGCAGTGGACCTGGCGATGGAGACAGCTGAGACTCAAGACCTTTACGGGCTCAATGATAAAAAAACTGCTGACTTTGGGAAAATCTGCCTTCTGGCTCGGCGTATGGTCGAACGTGGTGTCAGATTCATTCAGCTTTACAGTGGCACCGGTAGTGGCTGGGATGCGCACTCAGGAATTGAATCCAATCACACCAAGTATTGCGGTGCCGTGGATCAACCCATTGCAGCGCTCATCACCGACTTAAAACGTCGTGGGCTGCTCGATGAGACGCTCATTGTTTGGGGAGGTGAATTTGGTCGCACGCCAATGAGTGAAAAAGGCGACGGTCGAGATCACAACCCGACTGGCTTTACCATGTGGATGGCGGGTGGTGGTGTTCAGGGCGGCCAGGTGATCGGCGCAACCGATGAACTTGGCTTGTATGCAGTTGAAGAGCGTGCACATGTACATGATGTTCACGCAAGCATCTTGCACTTGATGGGATTGGATCGTCTTGAACTCAGTTACAACTACCAAGGGCGTTTAGAACGTCCAACGGTCAACGAAGGAAAAATGATATCCAAGCTGATTGGTGTTTAACGTGACGCTCACGCTTTTGAGTCAACTATTTCCACTCGTGAATCAGCTTACCATCCTCGATGTTCCATAAGCGAAGGGTTCCGCTTTGACCCGAGGATAATAATTGCTTTCCATCCAATGATGTAGCGAGCGAGTAGAGGAAGTCTCCGTTTGCATTGAAGCTCCGTAACGACTTTCCATTGGATGTGTCGTAGAGCCTTGCTTGTCCGTCTGCACAGGCAGTGGCCAGTTGATTGGTGGCTGCCACGTAATTCAAAGCCGTAATTTCTTTTCCAAAACCGGTGATCGTGCGACGCTGTTCACCCGTTTCAATGTCCCAGATTTTGATGGTCTTATCCGCGCTAGCCGAAGCAAGGGTTTGTTCGTCATCTTGCCAAGCAATCGCAAGCACATGATGCGTGTGACCTTCGAGTGAACGTTTTACTTGACCCGATGAAATATCAAGTAAGCGAACCGTCTTATCTGCAGCCGATGAAGCGATCAGGTTTCCTCGCGGTGAGAAACGAAGTCCAAGAACGGAATCGCTGTGAATCTCTCCAAAATCACGGATCAACTCTCCCGTTTCAACATTGAATACTTTCACTTCGCCCGCTCGACTCGGCGATCCAGAACCTATTGCTAAGCTAAGCCCATCTTTTCTGAAATCCATTGCGGTGATGCGGTCACTCAAGAGACTTGCATCGTTAGGAGAGCCAATGGTGCGTTCAAGTTCCCATTGCTGTTGGCTGCTCCACGCTTGCGTTTTCTGATTATTTCCAAACACGATCAATTCTGAGTCTATCCAGCACAGTTCATTGGGCTGTGTATTGGCCTGATTGATTTCTGCGGGAAAGCTCATCAGGGGTTGCCCTGTTTTGGCATCGTAGACCCTTACCGATTGATCGAAATGAGTTGTTGCCAACCATTGATTCGAGTCATTGACGGCAATGGCTGTGACTCGCTGCGAACTACCGACGAGGTTCGCTTTGACCGAGGCCAATTCTTGTTCCAGTCTCTCTTTTTCGCGACTTTCAGATTCGATGACTGCTTTGTGGACGGGTATCGCAGACTCTGCACGCTTCTGCGCTTCTTTCGCCGTTTCGAACGCTTGTTGGCGTTTTGCTAATTCAGCTTCACTTTTGCCTTTTTCTTCTTCTGCCTTGTTTAAGTTCGTCTTTTGCGTTTCTAGGGCTTTACTGTCTTTTTCGATTGCAGCTTTTGAGTCAACCATGACCTTTGCAGCAGCATCAATTTGCATCTGAGCATTGGTCGCGATCTGCTTTGTTTCTTCTAAGGCGGTTTTTTTGTCGTCCACTTTTTTCTGAATGGTCGCGGCGTTCTTTTCTGTCTGCTGCAGTTTTTCAGTCATCGCAGCAATTTCGGCTTTCAGTTTTTCAACCTCTTCGTTGGCAGCTTTAAGTTGGGTGTTTTCCGATTCGAGTTCTTTGGTAAGCGTCTCGGTTTTTGCTGTCGATTCGGTCAGGTTCTTCTGTGCATCGGCAGTCATTTTTTCTGCCATCGTAATTGCTTCTTGCGACTGTTTAATCGCGTTTTCTGTGGTCGCTATTAGAGCCGCAGCATCCGCACGCGCTTTTTCTTTTTCCCCTAATGCCGTTTGTGCTTTGGTTTGTTCTTCGGTGACTTTTGCGAGGACTTCATTTTCACTCTGAAGCCTTTTGTCTAGTTCTTCTGTCTGTTTTGTAAGGCGATCAACTTTGAGTGTTTGTCGATTGTTGTCTCGTTCAGCGTAAGCAACCAATAACTGCTGATCTGAATCCGATTGAAATGTATGGATGGGTTCGCCCGACTCGAGATTCCATGATCGAGTGGTGCCATCCATTCCTCCTGTGAACAGTTGTTTTGCAGAGTTGGAAACATGGATCACATTGACGGGAGATCCATGATCGATTTTTCGAATGATCTGATTCCCTTGGTCGATGATTGACACGTTTTGGGTTGAGTCGCATATCACCAACTGTGGCGGTTCAGCGTTGAAGAAAGCGGCATCCGTCGCACCGGTGATGCTTGGAATCGCGTCTGACTCAATCGTGATGGTTTGATCTTCAGTGCTGATTTTTCCTCGATGAGCTAAACCTTGGATGGAGATGATCGCTAGGTCGGTTCCATTTTGTGCGATTGCAACCGAGCGAATCGAAATGCCTGATTGGATTTCTTGTTGAAAGTTTCCATCATTGGGATTCCAAACAACGATACGACCCGAGGTGTCACCGCTTAACAAGCTGGAAGGCCCTGTCCAAGCAAGTGCCGTAACAGAATTAGCGTGGCCCGTGAATGTTTGAATCAAACGATTCTCCTTGACATTCCAAACTTCAATATCACCGAGTGGGTTGACCCATGCCGCGATGGATTGATCAGAGTTGATCGCAATCAGTCCACTTGCGGTGAGTAGTTTCTCCGCTTTCGCTGATAGGGGATTGGGCCGTTGACTCCAAAGCTTCACCGTTCTAAATCCGCCGGTTGCGATTCGATGTCCATCAGGTGAAATGGCGACGGATTGAACTAGATCAACGTGAGCCGCGTTTTGTCCTGGAACATTTGGATCGACTAGGTGAGCAAATTCGGTTGGGTTCGCCGACTCGTCACTCTCTGCTTGCAAGGGAATGATATGAGTCCGGTTTCCTCTCCCGACGACGGCGAATCGGTTCGTTGGCGCTATCGCCACTGCAAACGATGTGCGAATCGACTCAGGTATTTCCTGCCATTCGATTTTCTCAGCGAGCATTTCGCTCCCTTTGGCTCCCTGCTCAATCCACCGTTTGATCAAGCCAAGTTCCTGTGGTGTCAACGACTTGGCTCCCACAGCGTTATCTTCGGGAGGCATCAAAGGTTCTTCCTCGCCGGTAGTGCGAGTCAGTAGAAGACTCATGGCAGGAGAATCAATGTTAACACTTGATCCGCTATCACCACCTTTGTGAATCGATTCAATGGTTTCAAGGATCAGTCCCCCCTCTGCTTCCTTCTCGTGATGACAGGCAAGGCAATTCCTTTTCAGAATTGGCATGATGGATTCAGAGAAAATGATTTCGGCGTCTGTCTGGACTTCCTCAATTGGAATGGGAAGCTCTTGTGCGCGAACAACCTGTTGGAGAACGGAGACGGATGTCGCGATCATCACGAGGTAGGTAAGTCGAATCATGGATCGATGACGCGGAGCGTCGCAATGTTGGTGGGAAGAAAAACGGTGATTTCTTTTTCTTTGGAGGCGTTCTTAGCCGCCTCAACGAGTTTATCTGCTTCGGTGACAGCGGCTTTCAGCGGCTCAAGTTGTTCTTGTTGTTCCGGAGCCTCCAGCAACTTTCCGAGATGATCACGGTAGGCCTGTACTCGTTGAACGGATTCAGGATTTGGCTGGATCTTTATCTTAGTTTCCACCTGAAGCCACAGCGAATAAGTTCCCGTTGCAGCGGCAGGTTCTGTCTTGATTTCGATCTCACCTTCGTTATTTTCCGCGGGAATCGTTAGATCCGCAGCTTTGATACCAGGGGGGAAATGCCTTGCTCGCGCAACACAGGCAGCTTTTCCACCTTCTTGACGTTGCAGACGCAAAGGGATTTTTACCGCCTCGCCCTTTTTTACCTCCACGATTTCTGCCGTGTCGAAACTCGCGGAAATCGGAATTTGATCATTTTCAGAGACCTTGACCCAAAGTGAATCCGTTTGACGAGTTTGGATAAAATCTCTTCCGCCTCCTTTTCCCCACTGCACCACGACGGCGGAGGCTTGTCGCTCAATGGTACCGTCTTCGCTGCGGCCGACCAGTTGAATTGGGCTCAGTGTTTGTGGGGCTTGGTCTGAAGCAATGATCGGGATTTGAGCAAAACTTTGATTCGCTGCGATCGTAATTTCCGGTGCCGAAATTCCTTCGGGAAGCCCTTCGCAACTCACTCGAATCGCTCCACTCCATCCATCGCGACGAATTGCGAACAGTCGAATGATTTCCTTGCTACCACGAAACAATCGCGTCCCAGTGGGCTGTGATTGCTTCAGGTCGGAGTGAGCATGAGGCCGGTAAGCAACCAAATCGAAGGAAGGTTGTGGTGGCCCGATGCGAAGCACAAATTGTTTTTGAGTCTGTAAGGTGCTGCCGACGTCCAAGTCGCGTATCGATACTCGATATCGAGCGTTCTCTGGCGCGGTGAATAGACCAGAAGGGTCGTTGCTGATGAGGTTGAGTGCTCCGTCCGAGATTCCTTGGCTGTCGTCAAAATTAGCGATATCGTGAAGCGTGGGTGAATTGGATTCTTGAGGTTCAATTCGTTGAACAAGGATGCGTCCGTCGGTTGGATCACCGAGTCGATCTGCGATCACGTCAACCGCAATGACTTGTCCCTGTTGCGCGTCAAATTCAAACGATCGATCTTTTGAAAAATCACTAAAGGTGTGAAAGCCAAAGTAGGGTAACGAGACGGATTCAATTGCATCGGTAGGGGGTGTACTTGGATCTGATTCCGTGAGGACGATATCTGCAATCGCTTTCTCTTGAAAATCTGCCATCGAAACGGAACGCGATTCCCAAGCGACAGGGAGCCGACCCTCGGACGGTTTGACGCTTCGATTGATTGGAATTGCTGAATCGAAACTCGCAAAGATTTGATAGTGATAATCAACGCCGCCACGATAAATGAAGTCAGATACTTCAAGCGTGTACTGACCCGCTGGCAGTGGATCGTTTGATTTCCAAGTCGCATCGAACCCATCGGCACCGCGGAAACTTTTGATCACAGTGCCGTTGGAGTCCACGATTTTGCACGAGGGGATCATTCGCGAATCGAGTCGTTGTGCCACGATCTCAACGTGTAAGCGGGATGGCTGATCAAGTTGCACTCGAAAGAAATCGATTGCCGCAGCAGTGGCATCAGCGTGCAAAAAGGTATTGAGCGGTAATTCCGTGGGTGACTGCTCGTCGTGAGAAAGCGATGCGGGGGTTTGATGAGTCTGAGCGGTAACAAGAAATGATCGTGGATTAGATAGACCATTTCGGCCTGAGACGCGAACTTCGTACCTGCCTGGCTCAATCTCAGCAGGAATGTTGACCCGAAACTGTCCAAATTGCGGTACTCGATCTTCTGAGAAAGGTCGCGGGTCCGAGGTTACTAATTCAGCAGTGATTAATGGATTTGAGAATACAAGCGAATCGATTTCAGTGAGATGATTACCCAGTGCGGTGCTGACTTCAAAGGCGGTTCCACGTTGTCCACCGGTTCGCGAAAGCGCGAAAAGTTGGGTGACTTCAACCTGAGCGACTGCATCAACAGCGTTGAATTGCGCAAGTAGGATCATGAGTCCAATGATCAACCCGCTGGGAATTGACGCAAATATTTTGGTGTTATTTACCAGAGCGACGGATTGCCGATGACTTTGAGCCATGAAATGGTTCGGGGCTTATTGAGACTAATTGACAGGAATCGTCAATGAACGCATTGATCGAGTCGGATGAAAGAAGCAATCAAAAAGAATGGTTAGTGGTTGAATAAGAATTCTTTTGAGTTGATGAGCGACCAGATCAAATCCTCATACGCTTCACGTTTGTTTTCTTTCCCTTGAACGTAGGCAATCGAAGCTTGGTTTTCCGTTTCATTCGGACTTCGACCAAGGGTGATCATATAGAGTTCGTTGATTTTATCCGTGTCGGTTCTGGGGTCGCTTGCTAAAAGTGCGGCTCGGCCAGTTTCCGCAGAAAGCTTTCCTTGGATTTCTTCGGAGTTAAGAAGGTGCAGGCTTTGCGAAAGATTCGCTTCTTGCGATCTCTCGCACTCACAGGCCGTACTTGATTGAGGGCGGCCAAAGACCGTTAGGAAGTACGAATCAAATCCTGTGTCTGGTAACGCAACAGCTCGAACGCCAGCAGGCATCCCCGAGAAACGTGTCGGTGACAAGGTGACACGGTCGATTGCGTCTAACAGGACCTCTGCCTGAAGTCGCTTCGGATAATAGCGTGAATAGCTTCGTCTATCACCCAAGTTGTCAGGCTTCGCGTTATTTGAAAGCTGATAGGTCTTGGATTGAACGATTAAACGAATCAATGACTTTGTGTCAAAACCGTAGCGAACAAAGTGTTCTGCCATCCCCTCAATTAATTCTGGATTGGATGGTGGATTTGTCACTCGAAGATCATCCTCTGGCTCAACTAATCCCCGGCCCATGAAGTGTTTCCAGTAGCGATTCACCAGTGCCTTGGCAAAGAAGGGGTTCTCTGGATCGGTCATCCAATCGGCAAATGCTGCACGCGGATCTTCGTAAGGGGCAATTTGCAAATCACCTGAATCGAGTCCCGCAGGCACTAGATTTTTTCCCGAGCTAGGATCTCGCGCCGAAGCACCACCAATTCGTGCAAAGAAACTTGGTTCAGCTGGATCGCCAGTGTTTTTCTTGCTGACGGTGGTAAAGAAAGCAGACAGCTGAGCGTAATCAGCTTGGCTCCATTTTTCGTAGGGATGATGGTGGCACCGAGCGCATTGCACACGTTGCCCTAGAAATAGTTGAGCCGCATCTTCAATCCGCTGATTGGTATCAGGAACCTGTTGGTACCAAACCACTGGAGGGTGATTCGCAACGCTACCGGATGCAGCAACGATGTCCCGAACAAATTGATCGTAGGGTCGATTCTGATAAATACTCTCACGTATCCAATCATGAAAAGCCAGGGACGCGAAACGGAGGCCGCCACCCTGCCGTTGATTTCTCAAGATTGAATTCCATTTACTTGCGAAATACTCAGCGTACTCTTCACTCGCGAGCAACCGTTCAATTACCTCGTTGCGTTTAAGCGGGTCTTGACTCGTTTGAAAGGTTTGAACCTCCTCGAGAGTTGGTAGACGTCCAGCGAGATCGAGAGTGATTCTTCGGAGGAAAGTGTTGTCATCACAGGTTTCCGATGTCGGTATGCCGAGTGACTCAAGTTTTTTCCAAACCAATTCATCCACGAGATTGCCCGTCGGATCGACGTACTCCGGTCGAGGTTCACCTTGTTTTCGATCTAGAGGAATATCGGCACGAAAGACGCTCACATGCCCTTGGTATCGTGTCATCACCGCAACGTCACCCACTACTTGGTTGAGATCCACCAGACCTTGATCATTGACAGATGCCATCGAAGGGTCATTGGATTCAAAAACTGCGGCGCGCGTGATGTCTTCGATCGACCCGTCAGAATACTTCGCCACCACTGTCAGTTGTTGTGAAGTGCTAGGTGCCATGCGTCGATGCTGCGGAATCACTTCGATGCCAACGAGCTGCGATGGGTCATCATCGCCATAGGGCATGCCCTGCGAGATCCATCTTCGCATGATTCGATACTCATGGCTGTCTTTTTCAAGACGTTGACCGCCACCATGTGGAGAAGCGTTAATGGCTTTCAACAACAGAAGGCTGCCATCAGGGTTTGCCAATGAAATCCGTCGACCTCTCGTTTCACTCGCTAAGTGCTCATGATCCTCTTTCGGACCGAATCCGAGTAGCGAAAGTTTGAATCCGTTTTGACCTGCAACTTTTCCATGGCAGCCCCCACCATTGCAGCCAAGCTTGGTGAAGATAGGAATAATCTTTCCGGGGAAACTAATCTGGGACTCCTGTCCCATTTGAGTAACTCGCGCAGTGGTTTTTACTTCTTGCCCAGATTCTGTTGTCGCGGTGATGACTGCTTCGCCGTCTGCGAGCGGAACAAGAAGGCTTCCTTCAAATTCCACAATACCAGCGGGTTCGGCGCTGAGTCTCACGTGATGAGAGAGATCAATCTGCTGACCATCTTGAGTGTCGCCCGTAACAAGAAGTTGAAGACGAGCATCACGACCTGCTAGTTCAAGTTGCTGAGCGTGATCGAAACGGACTGACTCTAAGACCGCTTCGGGACGATTCGCTGCATCGGATACAGAGAACCCTAGCAGGATGGTCGAGCTAATGACGAACATTAGTGCGAATCGAAAACTCGACGTGATGGAGCTCATCGAAAATGTCTCGTTGCTATTTGAGAAAAAGACTTCAATCGGAGGTTCGTCTGATTAATCGTTGCTCGAAGCTTTCTGCTTTTTGCAATTCATTCTTTTAACTAATCGTTAAAACCATTTAAATTTGGACTCGCTGATTTGACCGTTTACGAGCCGCTGCGTTATCGTCAAAGCCGTCGATCAAACTCTTCAAGCTTGGTGTCGATGACTCTAATATCCAAGTGTCGAATTTCACTTCGTCCCTAGCCGTTCATCGAGTCGTTAGCTTTGGATCAATTGGTCGTATTTTGCCGCTCAATTTGATTGCGATCAAACACGACAATGCTGCAAAACGTGATTCGTTTTGGAACCGACGTTTTTAGAAGTCTTGATTCAATGAGGGTGCTAGATACTTACGATTAGCGGTTGACCTACGATCTCCCTGTTCGGCATCGAAATAATTGCTCGATGCCGATCGTATCTATTTGCTCTCTCAGAAAATCGAAAACTTTGATGTCATCCCTGAAACTCAGTCATCTGATCCATCAGACGACATGCTGGAACTACTGCTTGTTAGCTAACAAGCTCTTGAATGGGATCATGATCCACTAAGTACTGTGGTCGTCCGGTGGGATCTGGAATGGTTACGGTTGCGGTATCGATTCCGAGATTGTGGTAGAGGGTGGCCACGATTTCTTGCATATGCACAGGGCGATCTGCAGGCACTTCGCCCATTTTGTTCGTTGCACCAATCGCCTGTCCGGTTCGCATGCCACCACCGGCCATCCACGCACAACTCACTTGAGTCCAGTGATCACGACCGGCGTTCTCGTTGATCTTTGGGGTTCTTCCAAACTCACCCCAAACGACCACGGTGACATCATCCAGCATTCCTCGAACGTCCAAATCCTCAATCAATGCACTCAAACACTGATCAAGCTTGGATCCGTGATCACGCACTAAATCAAAATTCTGTCCGTGACTATCCCAGCGTCCATAGCTCAAACTAACGACTCGGGCTCCCGCTTCCACTAATCGCCGAGCCATCAACAGGTGATCATTGCAGGTTGGTGCGCCATCGTATTGGTATTGATAAGGTTTCCCGTCTCCGTAACGAGCAACGACTTTTGGATCTTCTTTAGAAAGATCTAACGCGTCGAGTAGTTTGCTGCTGGTGAGAACGTCCAAAGCGCGTTGACCGAAAGCATCCATTCCCTCCATGGTTCCAGAGATGTCGATATCTCGTCGCATCGAATCGATCTCGGTTAGCAAACGTCTACGATCGGAAAGGCGATCAAGCGTGATGCCGTTCAACGACATATTTTGCATGCCAGGTCCGTCTGGTTTGAAGGGTGCGTACGCCGCACCAAGGAAGCCTGCTGCACCAGAATCGGACCACGGAACGTGCTTTGTTTTTTCCGCGAGGCC
>Ga0181559_10001058_pt1 | contig 26765 bp, 21 predicted proteins | sample 011ome_21_FD_133752 | JGI IMG/M metagenome (GOLD analysis project Ga0181559, IMG submission 133752) | Coastal salt marsh microbial communities from the Groves Creek Marsh, Skidaway Island, Georgia - 011508AT metaG (megahit assembly) | ecosystem: Environmental > Aquatic > Marine > Intertidal...
ACTGTAATTTGATCTGCAGCTAAGCAGTTCTGAGGGCCATAGGTGACCGTTACGCTGTACGTTCCAGGAGCATTGGTGATGATTGTTGGGGTGCTGCTTCCTGTGCTCCATAGGTAGCTGTTATACGTTTGAGTAGACCCAATATTTTCCAAGATAATGAATGAACCATCACAAACAGTTTTGTCAGGTCCTAGATCAAGTTCAATTGTAATCACCGAATCGATTGATAAGCTTGCGGTATCATTCACGTTAACGGTATCTTGATTTCCATTAGGCATTGTTGTCCATGCCACTAATTCAGAATTGCCAGTAATGTTAACTGTACCCAATGTAACTGTATCCACAGAATTTCCGAGACCTCCAAAGGTGTCTAAAAGTGAAGTGTATGTAAATGTTGGTTGCGCAACGCCATTGAATGTCCAATCGATATCAACCGAAGTAATCTGATTTGATCCATAGTTTTGAATCAACACTTCAACGGGTGTAAGTCCAGCGCATACTGTATTATTTACGAAAGTTGGGTTAACAAAAACATTTACTCCTGCATTATTAGGAGCTGGTGCTGAAAGGGGAGTGATCACCACCTCACCATGACCGGTATTAAATCCGCCTACATTTATAGGGTTTAAGCCGGAATTGTAAGATCCACCTCCACCGCCAGCATGGTTAGGTGAGTCTGAGTTGATTTGGCCGCCACCGCCACCTGAGTAGCCACCACCTCCACCGCTTCCGCGGAAACCGGTAGACCAGGTAGCACCACCGCCACCGAATCCGCCAGTAGATCCGGCACCACTCGATGTACCTCCAGCACCACCGTTAAGAAATGAGTCGCCTCCATCGGCTGCGCCTACAGTTTGGCAAATACTTCCTCCATCTGTCAGAAATCCACCACCACCAGCACCACGATCTAAAGAACAGCCAGATACCGATTTGTTACCTCCATTTCCTCCAGATCCTCCTAGTCCATCTGGGTTTGATACTCCTGCATCAATGAGAGAGTTATTTCCATTATTGGTCGCTGAAGCATCACGTCCAGGATGAAGCGTGTTTGCCGCACCACCGCCACCACCAGCAATTACCAGTATGTCTCCAACAGCTGTTGCTGGAGATTTAACCACAAATGTTCCTCCACCGCCTCCAACTCCATTGGCTGAGGCTGGGTCAATTAATCCTCGTTGTCCCACTAAAATATGCAGAACCTCTCCCGCATTTAAAAAGAACTCTCCTTGGATATTGGCACCTAACCCTCCATTTGCTCCGGCTCCCTGTGCTCCAAGTGCTTGGATGCTGTAGAGGCCAGATGTGGGTACAGTCCAAAGTTGAATACCACCTGAAGATGTTACGGCACCTTGAAGGTTAGTTCCTGTATACTCAGCGGTTATTTGAGCTGGTGTTGGACCGCTGTTTCCTGTAGCCCCAGCATTGGTGAATATATAGTTGGTTTGAGCTTGAATAATTCCACTCAACAGAATGGAGAAAAGTGAAAGAAGTAATAGTTTTTTCATAGCATGATTTTTTAAATTGTCGGATAAAAGTATTAATTAATCGACAGAAATAGATTGTTAACACTTATGTCAAATAAAAAAAGCCCCGTCCATTGACGAGGCTTTGGTGAAAGTAGTAGGTATTTTTTCTATTGAACAATCAATCTTCGGGTAACTGATTCTGATTCAGTTACTACCTTAACTATATATGTTCCTGAAGCAAAGGCTGAAGTATTTACATCCAATCGATCGTTGTTAGAAATGTTTGAATAAATCATCTTTCCTGTGAGGTCGTAGATATTCACTTCTTGAAGGCTAGTGCCCACAGTGGTGAATGTCACAACATCTGTAGCAGGGTTAGGGAAGAGACTTATGCTAGAATTTTCTGCACTTTCATTAATACCAACGCACATTGAGTATTCAACCACCACCGCATCTTCACCTGTACAACCATTGTCAGCGGTCACAGTAACGGAATAAGTTTGATTGCCTACTGTTGTTACTCCTGCACCCACAACGATATTCGAAGTAGTTGCTCCAGTGCTCCATAGATAGCTAGAAAATGAATTTCCTGCAGAAAGCAATTGTGTTTGATCGAAGGAAATGCAAAGCTTGAAATCTTCTCCTAAATCAACAATTGGAGTTTCTAGCAGCGTAAGGTTGATGTCGTCTTCCACAATACAACCATCATCGCTTGTTACAGTCACACTGTAATTGCCAGAATTTGTAACCGTGTTTGTCTGTGTGCTGCTTCCATCAGACCATGCGTATGTTGCTCCATCTCCGCCTGCATCGAGCATAAACTCGTTGGCGCAATAGGTGGAATCAGGTCCTAAGTCTACAATTGGATTTGATGCTCCTATCACATCGATTTGATCGGCAGCAATACATTGTGGTGGTCCGTAGGTAACGGTCAAGCTGTATGTTCCAGGCGTGTTCGTAATAATTGTTGGAGTGCTGCTACCTGTGCTCCAAGTATAACTGCTATACACTTGAGTAGATCCAATATTTTCAAGGATTATAAATGAACCATCACAAACGGTCTTGTCAGGTCCAAGATCCAATTCAATGGTAATAACCGAATCAATTGAAAGGCTAGCCGTGTCATTGGTGTTCACAGTATCTGCTACTCCGTTTGGCATAGTTGTCCATGCAACCAATTCACTATTCCCTGTAATGTTCACGGTTCCAAGTGTTATGGTGTCTACAGAACTTGAAGATCCTCCGAATGTATCTAGGAGAGAAGTGTAGTTGAATGTTGGCTGAGCCACACCTCCAAACGTCCAATCAACGTCAACACTGTTGATTTGGTTAGATCCGAAATTTTGAATGGCAACTTCGACATTCGCGATACCTGCACAAATTGTATTGTTCACAAAAACTGGGCTTACAAATAGAGCCACTCCAGCATTGTTTGGTGCTGGTGAAGTAAGGGGAGTGATAGTTACAGTGCCATCACCCAATTGGAAGCCTGCAACTGCCTCGGGGTTGGTGCCAGCATTAAATGAACCACCACCACCGCCTTGTGGATTACCTCCGGTGCTTGAGCTGTGATAAGCGCCACCACCGCCACTATAACCACCGCCACCACCGCAGCGTTGATTGTTCCAGCTGCTACCACCACCACCGCCACCGAAGCCTCCATTGCCTCCGTTGACTGCGACACCACCTCCAGCGCCATTTACAAAAGCAAAGCCTCCGGAAGTTCCAGCACCATTAGTGAGCAGACCACCGCCACCATCAGCACTGCTAAAAGATCCTCCTCCTTGACCAGCAGTTCCTCCTGCCGCAGCGCCAGCGCCACTTACTCCTGCATTGCCACTTGTAGTAATTGATGCATCTACCGTGGCATTGAAAGAAGTTACCCAATTTCCGCCACCACCTCCAGCAACAACATAAGGAGTGTTAGTATTATCTGTTACAAATGATCCGCCACCGCCACCATATTGATTGGTTCCAGCTCCTGAAAAGGCAACGCCTTCTTGACCAACTACAATTTTGAGAACATCGCCAGCAGTCAAAGAAAAATCTCCTTTTATTCTTGCTCCTCGTCCTCCAAATGGTCCGTAACCTTGAGCACCGGTGGCCTCAATACTGTAGACCCCTGTGGTGGGAACAGTCCAAAACTGAATTCCATTAGTTGATGTTACTGCCCCTTGCAAGTTGGTTCCAAGGTAGGCACTGTTGAGTTGAGCTTGTGTAGGACCAGTAGCTCCAGTGGCACTGCCCGTTGTAAATTGATAGGAAGTCTGAGCATTCATTTGCATGCTTGCTGCGACTAGTAAAATGCTTAGAAAGAGAAGTAGAGATTTTTTCATGTTGTATTCTGTTTTTGGTTTAACAATCATGTCCAAAGTTATGTATTATTCGATGAAAGACCAATTATCATCTATAAATGGTATGTGTTTGATGTTTAGACGCAATCTATAGAAGAGTTTTCGTTCTCTTTATTAAATGAAAAACCTGACCAAATTCCAGCCATGGTTAATCCAGAAATGATGTGCCATACACCCCACCATGCGGCTATGAAAGCCATGCCACCAATAGCTAAATCCTGAGGAAAGATATCCGGATTGAAAAGGAGTGCAAGCGCTAAACCTGAGTTTTGAATACCTGTTTCAATAGCGAGTGTTTTGCTATTGCGGTTATCTAACTTAAAGAGCTTTCCAGAACCATAACCAATGCCGATGGCTAGTGCATTATGAGCCAAAACGATGAAGAAAATGTATGGAATGTACTTTACGAAGAGGTCAACGTTGCTAGAGAAAATAATTACTATGATGGCTAAAAAAGCGATGATAGAAAAACGTTTTATAGGGTTTAAAATCTTTGCAGTTATCCGTGGAAGCTTCAATTTGAATGTTAATCCAAGCGCAAGCGGTATGCCTAGAATAATAACTATGGTTTGGAGAACATCCAACACGTCAATGTTTAAATCGCGCACTAAATCAGCTGAAGCTGAGCCGCTGTAATATTTGATGTAGAGATTTCCCCAAAACGTAAAATTTAAAGGCGTTAAAAGGATTCCACCTAAACTCGAGAATGCGGTCAAGCTTACTGAAAGTGCAATATTTCCTTTGGCTAAGCAACTTATAAAATTTGAAATATTTCCTCCTGGGCATGCTGCAACGAGTATCATACCTAAACCTATAGTTGGCGTGATGATGCCACCTAAACTCAATGCCAGTAAAAACGTGAACAGGGGCATGAGGATGAACTGCGAGAGAATGCCGACAAGTGCTGGTTTTGGTTTTTTGGTCAGATCCTTGAAGTCTGTCAGGTTCATATCCAGTGCCACTCCAAACATGATCAACGCAATGGTAAGGTTGAGGAACATTTTTCCGTTACCAGAGAAGTTAATGGTGATGTGGTCGATTTCTTGAAGTACTTCTAGCATAATGATTAGATTAAATCGCTAAGCGATAGGTCAGTGAAAACTTTAACAATAGTTCATCCAATGCCGACTTATAAAGCGGTGATCGGTTATTACCAAGTTTGAATGATGGGAGCGCGAGGTCGGCCTTGTCTGAGGATTCAAACTCTCCAAATTTTCGCCAAAGAGAATGTCCCGCCATTATTCGAATGTTCCATTCTTTAAAGTTTAGTCTTGCGTATGGCCCCAGTTCATTGTTTGCTTTCTCAATGTATCGATTGGCTGTGTTATATCTTAAATATGATCGGGCAATGCCATCATACCTGAATCCGACAGCTAGTAAATTTTTTTTCACTGAGTAGTTGATATCAGCGCTGATGGGCATGGTGAAATTCATTTCCCATCGATTTTTCTGGTAATAGAACCCAACAACAGGTACAATGAAAGGACTAAAGAATTCGCTATTTGTATAAACGCCAAACTTGAAGTTGAATGCATCAGAGTAGGTTCTTTTCATCAAAACCAATCCTCCTAGTTGAAACGTTTTTGAATTGAACTCAATTTTGTCTGACGCAATTCTAGGGAGCAGAATGTAAGTGCCTGACCAGTTTTTTCCGTGCTTTAGATTCATTCCAGCCTTCAGCATCAGTCCATAAACCATGATGGGGTTGCCAGTTCTGTCATTGAAATACGTTCGTTCTCCAACAGCGCCTGTAATAATGGCTTTTGTGCTGTCCAATTGAATTGGAAAGAGCACGTCTACACTTGATTCGGAAAAATTTGTTTTTGTCAATGAAATGGCATCTGCTTTACCAATACTTTGCGAATGCTGAATATGAAGTAAGTTAACATATTCTTGCGATAGACATGGGCAAGAAATGAAGGTCAATACTGAAAAAAAGAATATGTATTGTTTCATTCAAAGGTCAGAATGTCAAACATAGCTAAATAATACTGACATGTATGGAGGAGAAAATGAGTAACCAGAATCTGAGTTTGTCAGTCTTCGCTAACCGTCATCATATCGGCATCAATGCCTACACTTACCAAGCCGTTTCTATCAATGTTTCCTAAAACGAGTACTTCGGTTTCGTTGACAGAGGCTTCATCGAAAGGCTTCTGTACCTTTACATAATTATCTGTAAACCCATGCATCATACCTTCACTTTCAGAGCTTTCCCATAATACTGGTCGTTCGCTTCCGATCTGAGTTTCATAAAACGCACGCTTCTTCTTGTGTGAGAGGTTGGTTAAGATCTTATTTCGCTCTTGTCTCACTTGCATTGGAATCACTTCATCAATTCGTAATGCAGTGGTATTCGCCCTTTCTGAATAGGTGAAAACGTGGAGGTATGAAACATCCAACGATCGAATGAAGTCAACCGTTTTCATGAATTCATCTTCAGTTTCACCCGGAAATCCAACGATGACATCTACGCCAACGCAAGCATCGGGCATTTTATCTTTAATGCGTTCTATTCGATCTCTATACAAATCAGTGAGGTATCGTCTGCGCATGCTTTTTAGCATTTCATCCGACCCTGATTGCAAAGGAATGTGGAAGTGCGGCACAAATCGCTTGCTCTGTGCCACAAAATCAATAATCTCATTGCTCAATAAATTCGGCTCGATGCTGGATATTCGAAAGCGTTCTATGCCCTCAATTTTGTCAAGTTCCTTAATTAGACCGAGGAAGTCTTCGCCATCACCTTGACCAAAATCGCCAATATTCACACCCGTGAGAACCACTTCTTTTACTCCCGTTTCAGCGACCTCACGAGCCACTTTTAGGGTTTCATCGATACTCTGGTTTCTACTTCTGCCTCTTGCTAAAGGAATAGTACAAAAGGAACAGAAATAATCACAGCCATCTTGGATTTTGAGAAAAGTTCTTGTTCTGTCATTCGCGGAGTACGAAGGAATGAATGTTTTCACCTCCTTTATGTGCCCGTTTTCGATGTGCGCCATACCATTACTGGGCTGCTTATCCAGGTAATCGATTATGTTGAATTTCTCATTGGCGCCTAAAACCACATTAACTCCCGGAATATTTGCAATCTCATCAGGCTTGAGCTGAGCATAGCAACCAACAACGGCAATAAAGGCATCAGGGTTTTTGCTTTTAGCCCTTCTTACCAAGTTTCTGCATTTTTTATCAGCGTGATCGGTTACTGAACATGTGTTGATCACATAAATGTCTGGCCGATCATCAAAATCGACCTTAGCGTAGCCTCCTTCTTCAAATAAACGAGCGATAGTGCTAGTTTCAGAGAAGTTGAGCTTGCAACCTAAAGTGTAAAATGCTACGGTTTTGTATGGATTCATAGAAGCGCTGCAAAAGTAGGGAGTTGAATCCGAAAGGGTGACAGGATTTCTTGAATAGTTGTTAGAGGAGCTTCAACATTTTTGTAGAATTCAAAAGAACATGTTTTTATTACTCTGCCTTTCTTTGTAATCTCAATGAAATTACTTTTCGATAAACAAACTGCTCAAGATTTAGAATTTGAGACCGTCCGAAGCATGCTGGCTGAAATGTGCTATCAAGATTCAGCGCGATCCAGAATGCAAACCTTGCAACCTTATCTTAAGCAAAATGAGGCGGTTTTGGCAATGGAACATGCTCATGAACTGTTGCAAATTCGGCAGGTCGAGCAAGGTTTTCCTCGGTTGGAGTTTGAAGAATTGAAATCTGAAATTAAGCGATTAAGTATCCAAGGCACGCCTCTCGATTTGGATGGGTTTGTGCGTTTGATTGATGCAAGCAGATTGGTGAATGACCTGATTGAATTTTTCAATCATCATGATCAGCTTTATCCTCAGCTGCATGCCCTTATTAATCAAGCGTATTTTACGAAAGAGGTAATTGCACCGATTGAGAAAGTATTGGATATACGATTGCAGGTGAAAGATGATGCATCACCTGAGTTGTTTAAGATCAGGCAAGACTTGAAAAGTAGAAGGCGTGAGATCAATCGAAACTTTGAAAAAGTATTGAAACGCCTCTCAAAAGATGGCTTTTTGGCGGAAACGGTAGAAGCTTACATCAATGATAGGCGTGTGTTGAGTGTGTTGTCTAATTACAAGCGACAAGTTCCTGGCAATGCATTAGGGGCTTCTAAAACAGGTGCGTTCACGTACATCGAGCCCAGGGAAAACATGGCACTCAACAATGGGTTAGAAATGCTCTTGGATGATGAACGCAATGAGATCAGGCGCATTTTCTTGGCACTGACCAATGAAATCAGAAGGCATTTACCGTTGATAGAAATTTATCAGTCGGTATTGACAGAATTTGATTTTATCAATGCTAAGGTGAGGGTTGCGCTGAAGATGGAAGCATCGAAGCCAGCGCTTACAGATGAAACGATGATCGAGTTGATCGATGCGTATCACCCATTATTACTATTGACTAATAATGAGGTCGGAGCGAAGACTTTGCCGCAGAGCTTATACCTCAATAAGTTTTGCAGAATGATGGTGATATCTGGGCCTAATGCAGGAGGAAAGTCGATTACGCTAAAAACGGTTGGGCTGCTTCAAATCATGGTTCAATGTGGCTTGCTGGTTCCTTGTGACCCTTCGAGTAAGTTTGGCTGGTTTCAAAATGTTTTGTCAGACATAGGGGATAATCAATCCATTGCCAATCAGCTGAGCACGTATAGCTATCGTCTGATGAGGATGAAATATTTTTTAGATGTTTCAAACAAGCGCACCTTGCTTTTGCTCGATGAATTCGGAACTGGTTCTGATCCTGAATTAGGCGGGGCCTTGGCAGAAGTGTTTTTTGAGACGCTTTATAATTGCAAGAGTTTTGGTGTGATTACTACGCATTATGCAAACATCAAAATGAAAGCTGCAAGATTGCGCAATGCGGTGAATGCTAGTATGCTCTTCAACAGCGACTCGCTAGAGCCTTTATATCAACTTTCAGTAGGCCAGCCTGGGTCTTCTTTTACGTTTGAGGTAGCTCAAATCAATGGCATTCCGAATGAATTGATTGAAGACGCAAAAACGCGGTTAAGCGCTAACAAGGTTGAGTTGGATAGGTTGATTGCGGTGCTTCAAAAGGAAAAATCTGAGGTAGAAGCACTTAACCTTGCTGCCTCTGAAGCACAACGAAAGGCTGAGGAAGCCCAAGAAGAATACCAGGCATTATCCGAACACTTTGAGCAACGTCTGCAACGGCAACAGGATGTTATTGAGAAGAATAATAAGGACCTTACCAATGGTAAGCGAATGACGCAGTTTATCAATAGCTATCGCCTGAAAGGCAATAATAAAAAGCTGCTTGATGAAGTGAAAAAGTTCATTGCGGTAGAAAAAAGCAAACTGGTGACAAAAAAGGAACAGTCGAAAACCAAGCAATTGGCGAAAAATGTACCTTCACGCAACGCAATAAAAAAGAAAAAGCAAGCACCAAAATTGCCACCAAAACCAATTCTTGTTGGCTCAAAAGTCAGAATGAACTATGGCTCGCAAAACGGGGAGGTCGCTGAAATAAAAGGGAAGGAGGCTACCGTAGTATTCGGCAACTTCAAAATGAAAGTGAAATTGTCTGAATTAGAGGTTGTTTAAAGCAACTTTAGGTCTTTTTTAATATGAGTCGATAATAGTCTAGCTCCATTTTGATTCATGTGGTACGCATCGCGCCAAATGTGAATATTTTGAAATCGACTATCCCAATTATAGGTATCGAAATAATTCAGGTAAGGAATTTTTCTTTCTGCGAAATACATAGAAAATTACTTTGCCAACTAAGTCCCTTCCTTATCCGGTGCGTAAATCGGAGACGAAAAGCATATTAATTCAATGTTTTGCTTAGAGCAAAGTCGCTGGATGTGATCGAGATATTCTACATAGGTTTGGTTTACATCACGGGCCACGGGATCTTTGCGTTCTTGTAATCTCCTTTTTAAATCCCAAACAACGTTGATGCTGTCTCTCAACCATGTGGATAGAGAAATGTGCCATTTACGCCAAAAATCAGTAATCGATGTGGCAAAGTATGGTTGACGAAAGTTTTCCATTAAGTCATATCCAAGAATGCGGGCGCAACCAATGGCAATATCTGTATACCCTGAGAAGTCACAATAAATCTGAATAGCAAAAAGATAAGTGGCAAACAACAATGTGAAGCCCGTGTGCATCTCGTGGTTTCCGTAAATGGATTCGATATATATGGCAATTAGATCAGCTACCACTACTTTTTTGTAGAATCCAATGATCACTTACATCAGACCGGAAGCTACGTTGTTTAATTCGAGTTTATTGCGATTGAATTGTAATTGAGGGAGTAAATGAGAAGCCCTCTCGATGGGGCCGGCAACTAATTGAGGGAAAAACGAGACGTATAAAGCGAATTTTCCGAGGTGTGTCTCGCACTTGTCGATTCCGCGATAGATATTTATTGAATACGAAAGCGTCTGAAACGTGTAGAACGAAATACCCATGGGCAGTAGGAGTTGGGCTTCAGGAATATCCGTTTGTGCGATGGCATTGATCGAGTCGGTAAAAAAGTCTAAATACTTGAAAGTGAAGAGTAGCCCTAGATTAAAAAACAAACTCAAAAGCAGATAGGGAAGGCGTTCCTTTTTGTTGTCTTTTTTTGACATCTGAATTCCGCTATAATAATCGACCAATGTGGAGAGGATAATGAGAATAATGTATTCCCATTTCCAGTACATATGGAAAAATAGCTTGCAGAAAGAAGTAACACCCAACGATACTTTGCATTGGATGCGAAAAACAATACGCTGAATGCTACAAAGAATAATATGAAGTCAATGGAATTGAAAAGCACTAGTTACTAGTGATTTGTTTGAATAGTTATTGCCACAAACGAATTAACTGAAATGAGAAAGGCTCTTCATCAGTGATTAGTCGCAACACGAAAGAACCCTGTTTTAAAAAGCTTCCTTCAAACTCGTAGAACAATTGTTCACTTTCCATCCAGTTTTCTTCATGCATGAGCTTTCCAGTCATGTCGTATACTTCAATGCGCTCTATTGCCCTTGAATTAGGAAAAATGTACAATGGCTCTTTATTAAAAGCAAAGTCATAAGTGTTTCCAAGATAGGGATCATTCAATGGCAATGAAGAAACAAGCGTGTCTTCACATCCAGGCAGCAATCCACGTTCGCAAAAAACGATAGAGGCAATCTCCGTGTGAGCAGCATTATACAACAAAGTGTCAGATTGCATAAAAAGTCTAGCAGCATCGCTCAGTAGCATGTATGGATACCAAGAATACAATGAGTTGATCATGATTTGATTCGCTACATCTCTGGATATGTAGTCCGAAATCTCAGCTACAGCAGAAGCCCATAATATACCATCATCATAAATATTTCTTTCCAGGTCAGTAGGATATGTGCGTGTGTTGGTGAGCGTTCGGCCTTCCCAGAATTCATTGTGCCCATCCCAATCAAAAATGGTTTTGGTGTTAAAATCGCTGATCCCTCTCGAGTAGCTGATGGCAAAATAGTCGCAAAATCCTTCATCCAAAGCTGCGCGTTCTGAGCCTAAATTGGTTCCTGGAGCAGCACTATAGGAAATGGCGTGTCCATATTCATGGGTAATTACATCTGCATCCTCTGCGTCATCAACCCCTCCATCGCCAAATTTGAGGTAAGGAAAAGCTCCGCTGGGTACAAAACTCGATTGATCGCCTGGGCTTCCATGAGCATCAAATGCCAAAGGGTAGTTCACTAGGTTGGTAAATCCAAGCGCTCTTAACCTTCGTTGTGCGGCATTGATATGGTAAAAGGCGTTGTAATATTCGAAATGCTTGTGGCTCCGATTCAACTGTAGATCGCTTGCCGAAGGGTTTAATCTAGCAGGAGGAGCAACCCTAGGTGAGTCTATGTCAAGCGCTATTGCATAATCTGATTCAAGTTTCCAAAGCCCTTCATCGGTATTCCAGCGCAAGCGAATTGAGTCCAAAAAAAGCTCGTTATCAAGCGCTGAATTACTCCGATCGAGGTCGTCAATTAGTGGTGATGAATACTCTTGGCGGGCAGAGGTAAGCGGGTCGGGATTGAAGATGTTTACATAAACCAAGGTGTCTGGTTTGTCGTGAACAATCAAGTCCGTTTCTTGCAGTATTTCACCAGCATTTTCCAAAACAACTTCTTTCAATTCATTATCGGTTTCATAGCGAATCACCCATTTCTTAACTAAGTGGTTATTATTTATAAACCATTTAATATCAGATGTAAAGATCTTCGTATTTAATCTATTGGGTTTATAAAAATTTGAGGCTATTGATGGTGATGGATTTTTGTGGTCTACCTCTAACCTAGGAGCAAGCATTGGATAGGAAACAGAAGATGAAGAACCTTGGAAATCATTCCATTTTACCAAGCCATGATGAACTTCATAGCCCTGAAAGAATAGTTTAAAAGAATGGTGATTTCCAGTTAAACTTTGGATGCTAGTTTCAGGAATGAGTTTGATGTCTTTTTGATATGAGTGGCTTAGAAAGGATTCTAAGGTTGAAATTGAATTTACTTCATTGGGAAGTCTTTCATATGAGTGATCAAGGTAGTCTTGTGCATGCGCATTGAATCCACCAATGGCGATCAAAAAAATACTAATCCTTTTGGCTAACATCAACTTCATTGGTGTGATCAAACAAATGTAAGGCTTTGTCCAGCTCAGATTTTGGGATAGAGACGGTAATCAAGCAGTCTTGGTCATACACCTGTTCATTGATGATGGCATGCTCAATGTTCTCAATGGCTTGCATTACAACGCCTGTAGCATCATAGTTGAAACGAAACTGAATTTCTGTTGTAACGTATCGGGTGACAAGTTTCGCGTTATTGATGGCCTCCTTGGCACTTTCTTTATAAGCGTTAATCAATCCAGATTTGCCCAACTTAGTACCTCCGAAGTAACGAACTACCAGAAGGGCAACACTCTTCAATTCGGCACTTAACAATTGATTCAGGATTGGCAAACCAGCTGTGCCGTTAGGTTCTCCATCATCACTGCTGCGTTCAATACCATTTTCAATTCCCAGGATCGCACCATAGCACACATGTCTCGAGCTTGGGTGTTGCTTCCTCAGTTCGTTAACAAAACCTTTTAATTGATCTTCATTTTCACAAGGGAAGAGGTAACTCATGAATTTGCTGCCGCGATCTCTGTAGTCTCCTTCCGAAGGCCTTTCAATTGTTTTATAAGCATCGGTGTGCGTCATTTGGAGTAATAGAGCAGGGCAATGGAGCACGATGCCAATCCTATGCTGAGCCATCCCTTAATTTCGACTTTTTCGTTGAAGACTACCATGGCAAATAGTGTTGACCCTGCAATAATTCCGAAGTTGTTGATCGGAAAAACAATGGAGCTTTCCCAGTTGGGCAGTGCCAGTGACTTGAGGATGAAAATTAACGCGCTAAAGTTTACCAAACCAAGCAAAGCCCCGCCAGCGATTGACTTAAAGGAAATTTTTCGTTCCTCTGAGAAGAGTTGGTGGACAAATGCAGATATGAACGCGAAGGCAAAAATATTGGTGATAAATACAGGGAACTCATCTTCTGTTACACTCAATGTTTGAAATAGATTGAGCGCACTATCTATCAGCCCACTTCCGATGAATAGCACCAGTGGCCATACCCATGTTCCATTCTTTACATTGCTTCCAGCACTCATCACAACAGACCCTAAACCGAAGATAATTCCAATGATTTTTAGCGCATTGATTGATTCTTGAAGAACGGTTAGACCAATGGCTACAGGAATCACAACGCTCATTTTAGTAGCGATACTGGAGACGGACATTCCATTTTCTTGGGTGACTTTTGCCATCACCCTGAAGATGATATAGAAGAATATTCCAAGGAAGGCAGACGGAATGAACCATTTAGATTCAAACCAAAGTTCCTGCGGCCTGAATACAGCAAGTCCGGTAATTGCGGCCACCAAATAGTTGATCATTATTGCGTGCCTTGTATTGGCGCCCATTCTGCTGAACACGCGAAATGCAATGAAAATACCAATGGAAGAAAGAATGCTTAGAATGAGGTAGATCATGCAGACAGATACACTTGTAATAACTCGTTTCCAATCAATTCAGAAGAATGCAATTTGCCATGAATATCAGGCGCTGAAATGCCAACCCCGATTCGGATTTGACCTGTGATAATGCGTGCTTCATCCCACATTTTTGCTTCAATAAATCGTGATAATGTGGCTGCGCCTCCTTCAATAATTACAGATTGAATATCACTTTTATACAAGTATGTAAGAATCTCCGTATGAAACTCGCTTGCATCGTTGATTTGTATGTAGCATAAATTGTTTTCGCAGTAATCTGTTTTTAAAGCGTTGAATATCCAAGTGTGATTTCCATCGCACATCACCTTTTTATCTTCTTTGATTTGTAACTCAGGGTCAATCACCAAGCGCAGAGGGTTCTTTCCTGGCCACAGACGAGTGGTTAAGCTTGGATTGTCTAATAGAACCGTATTCCTTCCTACCAAAATCGATGACTCTTCGCTTCTCCATTTGTGCACCAGTCGGTTCATTTGGTCGCTGGTGATTTTTAGCGGTTCTTCATTGTCTTCTTCGGTCCTGAAAGAATCCAAGTAACCGTCAATGGTTTGCGCGAATTTTAGGATGACATACGGCCGTTTTTTTTCGTGAAAGGTGAAAAACCTGCGATTTAGCCATCGCCCTTTTTTTTCTAAAACACCTGTTGTCACCTCGATCCCAGCATTTTTTAGACGGTCAATACCTTTGCCGTCAACTTGTTCGAATGGATCTCGATTGCTAATAACAACGCGTTTGAGTTTGTGCGAAACAATAAGATCAGTGCAAGGAGGCGTTTTTCCATGGTGTGCACAGGGTTCAAGATTTACATATATAGTGGCTTCCGATAACAGGGACTTATCCTTTACTGCATTGATGGCATTTACCTCGGCATGCGGGTCACCGTATTTTTGGTGGTATCCTTCGCCAATGATCTTTTCGTTGTGTACAATTACACTTCCAACCAATGGATTCGGAGCAACAGATCCAGCTCCAAGCGCGGCCAGTTCAAAACAACGTTGCATGAAAAACTCATCCTTTGTCATCGGTCAAATGTAATGAGAATGCAATCCGTTTAATACACTTTCGAAGGCATTTATCTGCACTGTAGTCGGCATTATTTTTCCCGCTCGATTGATTTCAAACTAAAGACTCGATTCTCTTTATCACCTTTGTGCTATGACGCATGCAGAACTTCGCCAATCCTTTTACCAGGCATTGACTTCAACCTATTTGCAAGGTGAACTTTTGTCATTGTATCATTGGTGTGTTGAAGAAATTGAGGGATGGAGTAAAACACAAGCTTACCTTCAAAATGATAGCCAAGTTTCAAATGAAAGTCTTGCGCGATGGAAGCATGTTATTGCGCGGCTGCAAGCCAACGAGCCGGTGCAGTACATTTTTAATAAAGCACATTTTGGAGATTTAGAGTTATATGTTGATTCCAAGGTGTTGGTCCCTCGACCTGAAACGGAAGAGCTTGTCATGCTTCTTTTGGAACATGAAAAGAAAGACGCATTGCGTGTCTTAGATATTGGTACAGGCTCAGGGTGCATTCCGCTGATGTTAAAGAAGTCGAGAAAACAGTGGGAGGTAAGCGCATGCGATATTTCAGAAGCTGCCTTGGAGGTGGCGAAGCGAAATGCAGCGGATTTAGGTTTGAAGGTTAACTATCTTACAGCTGATGTTTTGAGTGCGACCGTTCAACTTCCAATGGTTGATGTTTATATCAGCAATCCGCCCTACATTCCTGAAAAGGCAAAGTCTGAAATTCATAGCAATGTGATGGACCATGAGCCGCATCTCGCATTGTTCGCTCCGGCTGAAGATCTATTGGCCTTCTATAAGCGCATTGCAGTATTGGCGGCTAAAAATGAAGTGAAGTCTGTCTATTTTGAGACACATGCTACGGATATGGAAATTTTCAAATATGAGATGGCTCAAATTTGGAAAGGCTCGATCACCGTAAGAAAGGACATGGCTGGAAAAGAGCGCTTTGTGATTTTAGCATAAAAAAAGGAGCCCACTCCAAGAGCGGCTCCTTTCCTTAAGACCAGTGCTTATTAAGTTAAGCAGCGTCTTTCTTTCCGAGCATGACCAGTTCATTCACTACAACCTCTGTAGTATATCGCTTTTCGCCTTCTTTGGTTTCCCAAGAGCGGTTCACCAATTTACCCTCAACAGCTACCTCTTGACCCTTCTTCAAATACTTCTCAGCGATTTCAGCTGTCTTTCCCCACATCACAATGTTGTGCCAATGAGTGTCTTGCACCTTTTCGCCTTTGGCATTGTAATACACCTCTTTTGTAGCTATGCTAATTCTTGCCATTTTTTTGTCTTTTTCAAAAGACTTTACTTCTGGATCCATTCCTAAGTTGCCGATCAATTGTACTCTGTTTCTTAAAGCGTTCATAGTTTCTAAAATTTAAATTATTTGGTTAATTGAACTTTACGTTCTGTCATTCCGCATCTTATTCTGTGTACATTCATCCATCATTTATTCATGCGCCTCTTGCGTCTACTTGTTACTTCTATTGGCATGCATCTGTTGAATTCAGACTGTGGTTTGAAAGAACGATGGGGCAAAGGAATGGAGGGGTTATTGCTCGATTCGGTTGATACCCGTTTAATATCGATAGCAAATAGTTGTAAATGATTGTTGTCGACTAAAACCTTTATTTTGCTTGGTTTAGGTCCGGAAATTACTCACGAGGAAAATTATCAAAATGTTGCGATTGAAAGGATCAATTCACAGACACCAATTCAATATCGAAAATCAACACCGAATTTGGCGGAATGTCTCCAACGCGTTCGCTGCCATATCCTAGTGCCGATGGAATCAATAATATTCCCGATCCGCCAGGCTTGAAGTAAGGAATACCCTCTTGCCAACCTTCAATCACTTGGTTTAGGCTGAACGAAATGGGCTCGCTGCCCGTTTGGTCAAATACTTCGCCATCGGTAAAGTAACCTTTATAGAAAACCGATACGGTGCTGTTTTGAGTTGGATTGAAACCTGAGCCTTCATTTTCGATTACCACGTATAGTCCTGAGCCAGTGGGTTCAGCATCTAAATTGTTCGCTTCTATATACTCTCTGATAATCTTATCGTCAGCATCAGCCTGATCTTCATTGTCCTTGTTGCAGGCCATGCACAATAAGAATAATCCAATAATAGAGAGGCGAAGAATGCTTTTCATAGAATCGATATTGCGCAACGAATATGTGAATTATTACGCCAACTAAACGAATCAAATTCATCACTTTTGCCGTTTAAAATTAGAATTGAAATTATGAGTAATCCGAAGTGTTTTTTTGATGTTACGGCAGATGGCGAGCCATTGGGGCGAATAGTATTTGAGTTGAGAGCAGATGTGGCTCCGAAGACGGCCGAGAATTTTAGAGCCCTTTGCACTGGTGAGAAAGGTTATGGCTATAAAGGAAGCAGCTTTCACCGCGTGATCCCAGAATTTATGCTACAAGGAGGTGACTTTACCAACCACAACGGCACAGGAGGAAAATCAATTTATGGAGATCGCTTTACAGATGAAAACTTCACGCTAAAACATGAAGGCCCTGGAACCTTAAGTATGGCTAATGCAGGACCAAATACCAACGGAAGTCAATTCTTCATCTGTACAATCAAGACCGATTGGTTGGACGGGGCGCATGTGGTTTTTGGAAATGTAACAGAGGGAATGGATGTTGTTTCAGCTATTGAATCGCTTGGGTCAAGAAGCGGACAAACTTCCAAAAAAATCAAAATTGAAGACTGCGGAGAGCTTTAATTCCGTGACAAAAATGTTTGGTTCTTATCTTGGGTAGAGTAATATATGTGCGCAAGGGTTACTTTTACTCACGATGAGGATTTGGACGTTACCTGTGATTGGTATGACTGAAGTTTTCAAAATCCATATCAAAAGGGAAAGAAAAACGGAATGAGGAGAGTAGCTAGAATCCAAAACAAAAGGTTGAGCCAAACGCCCACTTTAATGAAATCTTTGAACCTATATCCACCTGCCGAATAAATCATGGTATTGGTTTGATAACCAATAGGGGTCATAAAGCTCGCAGAGGCAGAGAACATAACGGCCATCACGAAGGGAACTGGAGAAACATCCAATTGATGTGCAGTAGCTATGGCCAATGGCGCCACCAAAGCAGCAGTTGCATTGTTGCTCGTGGTTTCGGTCATCAGGCTCGTGAATAGATAAATGCCTGATAGAATTGCAATAGGTCCAAACGAATGCAAATTATCTACAATGCTCGATGCCAATACGCCTGCGAGTCCAGAATTTTGCATCGCTACCCCCAAACTCAATGCTCCAGTCAATAAGAATACAATGGGCCATTGAATGCTGCGATAAACTTCCTTCATATTCAAGCAACCTGTCAATACAAGTGCACATACGCCCAATAGGGTGCTAATAACAATTGGAAGCATGCCCGTTGAGGCAAGAGTGATCACTGCTAAAACTACTGTTATTACAATGATGAAGCTTCTTTTATCAAAATTCAATATGCCCTGTTCACTCAGAATAATAAAAGGTATGTTTTGATCTCTGGTATTGCTTTTCCATTGATCCATAAAATGCGTTTTCATTTCTACTAAAATCACATCGCCAGCTCGAAGTCTAACGTCTTGTAATTTGTCTCGAAGTACTTCCTCTCTATGCCGAATAGCCAAAGGAGCTGCCCGAAAACGTCTTCGGAAGTCAAACTCTCGAAGTGTTTTTCCTTCCAGTGCAGAATCAGTAGGGATCACGAGTTCTACAAATGAACTTTTACCTCCAATTTCCTCTGCGAACTCATCATCAGCAAAAGGCATAATTTTCACTTTTAGTTGATCTTTGAGCTGCTTCATCTTTGCAACATTGCACCTCACCTTCAGAATATCACCGACCAAAAGTGTAGTATCACCTTGAGGTAAGTTCATAGCGGTGCTGCCTCTTCTTAACTCTAAAATTTCCATTTCCAGCTCTTTGACCAGGGGAGATGAAAGGATGGTTTTGTCTGCCAGCTCTGAGCTTTCTAATATCTCGATCTCTGCTAAGTAGTCAATTAAACTATCTTCTAGATCATCCTCTGTATTTACCGACCTACTGGGTAAAAGCTTTTGACCAAAAAAGATCATGAACAAGGAACCTGCAATTACAAAGACCAAGCCCATAGGCGCAAAATCAAACATTTTAATAGGTGCCATTCCATTTTGTTCTGCAATACCACTCACCAATATGTTGGTGGATGTACCAATCAAGGTGCACATGCCCCCAAAAATTGATGCGTAGCTTACAGGAATTAAAAGTTTGGAAGCAGCTCTGTTTGAGTTTTTGGCAATTTGAATGGTAACTGGTATCATCACCGCTACCACAGGTGTATTGTTGATGAAAGCACTCACGCTACTCACCATAAGCATTAGCAGCACAACGCCTCTTTGATAATGATTTCTGAATGTTTTTGTGAGCTGACTGGCCACAAATTGCAGCGAACCTGTTTTTAAAATGGCGGCTGAAATAACGAACATAAAGGCAACGGTCATAGTAGCAGGGTTGCTAAAGCCAGCTATACCTTCGGCTGGTGAGATAACCCCAAACACTACGAGGGCGCCCATAATAAGAAGGGCTATAAGGTCTACCGACAGCTTATCGACTATGAATAGCACGATGGCTACCAGAATAACTGCCGCGGTTATATACGCATCTATGGTGAGTGCCTCTAACATTTACAATTCAATAGTGTGAAAAATAGATAATCGAATGATATTCCTGCTAAAATAGTCAACCAATGTGGCGCGTTGTTGATACCATTTAATAAAAATGGCTTCAATCTGGAAAGCTTGATTTATGCTACCTTTTAAGCCTGCTCCCATTCGGTTTTGATCAAAAAAATTGTATCGAAGCCCATCTCCTTGCTGGATCATTATTTCATTGAAAACGACCGCTTCGAGCCGGTTAAGTGATTCATTTCGGACGATTGGTATGTCCGCCTGTACCAAAATACGTTCCCTGAAAATATAGCTCCATGCTCGATTGTTTTCTTGAATGATGCGTTCCTCTATTTGCAATCTTGTCTTTAGGGTGAAAAAGGGGAGTTTATTGCTTACGGAAATCGATTGGTGCGGCCTGAATTCATTGAATAAGGCAGGACTTTGAAGCTCATCGTGCGGCAAGTATTGTTGAAAATAAGTAAAGCCCATGTTGATGATCACTTTCTGTTTTGTGGTATAGCTTAAGGCAGTCCAGGGTAGTAATCGTTGGTGAACGCGATAGGGATTGATGTACATCCGCTCCTCCAATTCGGTATGCAGTGACAGGTGTTCAGAAATGTTGAGCTTATTGTAATACCTTAGCCATAGCAGGTCTTGATGAACAATCGACTGTCCATGTAGCGATGTTATAAATGCTATCAGAAGCGATAGGGAAATAATCGATTTTAAAATCATCATTTCGCAAATATATAAACTCTATCAACTTAGTAGAGTAATAATTTTATTTCTTCGATTTTTCCTTACGGGTGATTTCAGCTAGTGTAGTGGCCTTTAGAATCTCAACTGTACTATTTCGTACTTCCATAAACGTATCTCGGATGCCGCATGTTTCTTCGTCTTTGCATTCATCGCATCGCTCATAGTACTTGTATGTAACGCATGGAAGTAAGGCTATGGCTCCGTCAAACAATCGCATTACATCAGCCATGTTTACTTCATCTGGCGATTTTATGAGATAATAGCCACCACCTTTTCCTTTCTTGCTAGCCAGTGTACCATCTTTCTTTAAGTCAAGCAGAATAGCTTCAAGAAATTTCTGGGGAATGTTTTCCTCTTCAGCAATCTTACTGATAAGTACTGGCCCTTGGTCTTGATGTTTCGCCAAGTGCACCAAGGCCAACATGGCATATTTCGCTTTCTTCGATAGCATTTGGCTAAAGTACTCTACATTCTCTATAGAATGAAATCTATTTGAGGCAGGGCTTAAATTAGTTGATGTCTTCCTTGCGATTAAGCTTTTCGATGTTCTTTTTGATGATTTCTCTGTTCACGTCATCGGGGCAGTTCGCCTCAGCCTTCTTCAGGAATTCTGCAGCCTTCGCGTATTCGCCTTTAGCAGATAATCCTCGAGCCATTCCATAATTTACCGGCCACGTATTGGGATGTAATTTGGCATTCGTTTTAAATGCTTCCATGGCTTGGTCTACTTTTCCTTCGGTAATCAACTGCCTGCCGTAGCTATGCAGTTCAAAAATATTAGCCAAAGGCATGGCTTCTTTCATTGTAGCCTCGGCTTCGATTTTTTTACCGAGCGCATATTCGGCAGCAGCTTTCACCTTCAATGTTTGAAACTGATGATCCATGGTCACAGCTAACTTCGCCCATTCTAGCGCTTCCTCCAAATTAGCCCCATTATTTACGCACTATTCTGCAGCTTCTAGCGGACCAACATATGAAAAGCGAGCTGTTCCTCTTAGGTCATTTCGTAACTGTTCTACCACTGTTTTATTGATGTCTACTTCAATTTCAAATGGAATCGATTTTTCTTCCCAATTCAGAGCGCAGTAAACACTAGTTTCGGTAAAGTCGTTGAATTCAAACTCTAGATATTTAGTAAATGGATGCTCCTGCCATGATGAATTTGCCCTTGCAACCACCTTGTTTTCATCGAAGAAATAGGCTCCCCAACTTTGGCTGTTGGAGCAAAGCAATATTTCAACAGCTCCATCTACTTCAATGACCATAAACAATCCATACGTGCCGGCCTTCACAGCAACTCATTGTGCGTAACATCAGTTGAAAAAGTGATGACCGTGTTTTCATCAGCACCTGCTCTCCAAGGTGCGCTTTTTGCTGTTCCCCATCCAGGATTGTGCATTCCGTATGGAACTAAACTACCCCAAATCTCACGACCTCTTACACCAGGCCTTGAATAGTCAATTGTGACTTCCGTGATGCCTACCGTTTGCGAGATTTTAGCTCGCGGACTTGTTCTTGGGGTGGTCACCACTTGTGTTTGAGAAATTGCAAGTGAATGAATGGTGAATAGAAGTAGAAGAATGCTCAGGGTTCGCATAAGAAATGATTTCAGTTTGCTCAAATTTAATCTAAAAGGGTTCAAGGTGACGATTTCTCTTATTTGAGATTTATAATGTAAACTCTATTTTTGAGTCTATAGCTATGGAAACAAATTGTTTAGAGTGTGGAGATAAGCTTGTTGGCAGGGCTGACAAGAAATTTTGCAGTGACCAATGCAGAAACACCTATAACAATAGAAACAACAGTGACGCGAATAATTTGGTGAGAAACATCAATAATACACTGCGAAAAAATCGCAGAATTTTGGCTGAGTTGAACCCAAATGACAAAACAAAAACATCACGCGATAAATTGCTATCTAAAGGGTTTAGCTTTAATTATTTTACTCACATCTACGAAACAAAAACAGGGTCGATCTATCATTTCTGCTACGAGATGGGATACCTCGAACTTGAAAATGATGAAGTGCTTATCGTTAAAAGAGAGAAGGAACTTTAGAAAATCTTCAGTAGTACTTTGCGATGAGTCTGATAGTACATACAAGTTTTCTCCTGACTTGTCTCGATTAAGCCTGATAGCAAGAATTCGCTTCAATCGTTGATTTACGCGTTGCCCTCATTGGTATTCATTTCATTTAATGCTGTGCTTCTGAGGTTGAGCAGATTCCGAAAGGCTTGTTTCAGAAATAGATTTTGATTGGTTTACTGTTTCCGAATCTTGGAAAAAGAATCCAAATTCAGGATTGTGGTATTGCTTGCGTCTACTATAAGCGGCTGTTTATCAGGAAATAAGTCTTGTTTTACTTAATTGGTATGCCAATGGATTAATACTGAACAAAACAAACCATGGAAACGCTGAGTCAATTCAATCCAAAGATATTCCTCGTTGATGATGATGACATTACAATTGAACTCTATGAGAAGGCGATTCGCAATTTAGGTTTTACAAGCATCCTCAAATATGCAAGTGGCTTAGATTGCATTAATGCATTAGACGAAGAACCCAAAATAATATTTCTAGATCAAAATTTTGTGCAAAAAATGGTCAAGGTTTTTATTGAACAAAGCCAAAGTTCAATAGATCAAATGAATGCTGCTATGAAAGCGCAAGACTTTGAAACATTAAGAAAAGTTGCACATCGCATGAAACCGAGTATTGACAATTTATCCATTCAACAGCTTATGCCAGTTGTGCGAGAGATTGAAACGCATTCGAAGGAAAGAATAGATGATGAGAAATTGGTTAGTTTGATCAATCAATATGCACAAATGCTCACCGTGATTTTAGAAGATATAGCAAAATGGAACAACTAACAGATGCCCGTCAATTCACTCTTTTTCTATTTTATTAATCCTCGTCAATAGGCACAGCAGCAATACTTTTGCTTGAATTATAATCTACTGATGTTTCAAAAGATCACTGCGCGAATAATGTGATGCTATTTTCATTCGAGCATCTTACCCTAAATACAGGAGATGAATTGGCTTCTAAAGGCTTATAAGTCCATTCAATATGATCCATTTTTTCTAATTCCCAATGTTGAATCATTATCCATGTGCCGCTACAAAATTGCTCTATCGTAATACTGTTTGCTGCATGCCATGAAATAATTCTAAATTGTTGCTCGTTCCGTTTTTCTTTGGGTAATGTTAAATAAAATAACGGTTTTGCTTGCGTTTGAAAAACTAAACTCTTCTCTGAATTCCACGAGGTAAGGTCTAATTCTCTTTGAATATCAATGGTTTTGTTGGATTCTATCAAGTAGGTATGCCCAACTTCAAAACTGTTTTTCTCTAAAGAATGTACAGGGAAAACATATATGCCTGCATCCACTGTTTGATGTATAAGGTTACTATCGTGTAATAACTGTAAAACGTTTAAGTACTTGGTAGCAGACTTCAAAATGGTAATGTCTCTTACTATAATTTCGGTTTGCTCTTCGAATACAACAAAATTCAAGTTGCCTGCATTTTTGCTAATACTATCAGCATGATAAATAAATTGGTTTCCATTGGATGAGCGATCTATGGAAGGTGAGGAGTTGAGCTGCCATTGGGGCTCATTTGAACCGGAAGTATAAACCAATTTGCTAGCTAAAATGATGAGAAAATCTCCGTCATCTATTTGTTTACCTTCAGAAAAATAAGGTGCATTATCATTGATCGCGTTATCCTCGATATCAATTATGTATACCTCACCAGCCATAAGGTAACCTTTGTAGCTATCATCATTATCTCCATCAGCATGATCGTCAATGATTTCAATGAATGTGCTATCATATATCGCTGTTACAAAAACAATATTTTTCTGATCATTGCTTTGATTCCTTGATTGAATATGGAAATTGAAAAAGATGGAAGGGAGTTCAGCAGAGAACACTTTTGTCTGAACAAATAACATAAATAACGCGATCACTAAAAATCTCATCTCAATTGGTTTGTTTCTGCTAAACGGAAACTATGCCAATTAATTAATCTCTTATTAATCAGTATTATATAGTTGATTTTAGAAAAGGTTTATTCCAATATTGATTGTGTTTTTCCATAATTTGGAATGCTGGTTTCTGATTGATTCAACCGAAATAAAAAAGACGCCCTAAGGCGCCTTTTTTGAATTCTCCGTTCCAATAAAGCTCATCACTCCTTCAAAAAGAGAATCATCCTCCGTAGATGACGACATATATAATTGTTACATATATCCTTATTCAAGTGTTATGAAAGGAAACTTTCATTTACAGAGGCTAAGATAGCTTCATTGCGAAGCTGACAACGTTGGATTAGCGAACATGAGTTTTGAATGTCTAAATGGCGCTTTTCCCTGATTGAAAGGATTCTCAATTGATAAAACGAACCATCAAGACTTCAAGCGGTCGATTAATGTATTTAATAAAGAGATAGCAGCCTGACTGATCACTGTTCCTGGACCGAAAACTGCGGCAACACCAGCGTCATAAAGAAATTGATAGTCTTGTTTCGGAATAACTCCACCAGCCACAACAATGGCATCTTCTCGTCCAACAAGCTTCAGCTCGTTAATCAATTCAGGCACCAGTGTTTTATGTCCTGCAGCCAAAGAGCTTACACCTACAAAATGTACGTCATTTTCCATGGCCATCTTAGCGACTTCGGACGGAGTTGAGAAGAGTGGTCCTACATCCACATCGAAACCAATATCTGCAAAAGAAGATGCAATCACCTTTGCGCCCCGGTCGTGACCGTCCTGACCCATTTTTGCAACCAATATTCGTGGCCGTCTTCCATCCAGTTGAGCTACTTTTTCGGCTAGGGCATGGGCATCTTCAAAATTTTTGTCTTGTTTCATGGCACCTGAATATACTCCACTAATTGTTTTTGTCTCTGCCTTGTGACGTCCAAATGCTTTTTCCATTGCATAGCTGATCTCACCTAAAGTGGCCCTTGCCCTGGCAGCTGCAACGGCAAGTTCAAGTAAGTTGCCATGGCCTGACTGCGCGCAACTTGCCAATGCTTCCAACGCCTTATTAACATCATTCGAATTTCGATGTGCTTTCACAGTATTGATGCGCTCAATTTGAGATGTGCGGACTTTTGTGTTGTCTACGTCCAAAATATCCAGCTCCGTATAATCCTCAATCTCAAAGCGGTTTACACCAACAATGATTTCTTGTCCGCTGTCGATGCCGGCTTGTTTGCGAGCAGCGGCCTCTTCGATTCTCATTTTAGGTACACCTGCTTCAATGGCTTTGGTCATGCCGCCCAAGGCTTCAACTTCTTCGATGTGCTTCCAAGCTTTTTCAATCAGTTCAGCAGTGAGTTTTTCTACATAATACGAGCCCCCCCAAGGGTCGATTCCTTTTGTGATGTCACTTTCTAGTTGCCAGAACAGCTGGGTGTTTCTTGCGATTCGAGCTGAGAAATCAGTGGGAAGTGCAATGGCTTCATCCAACGAATTCGTATGCAATGACTGGGTTCCGCCCATTGCAGCTGCAAGTGCTTCGATGCTTGTTCTAGCCACATTGTTGAAGGCATCTTGTTCTGTTAAGCTCCATCCAGATGTTTGGCTGTGCGTTCGAAGAGCCATGCTTTTTTCCTTAGATGGATTGAATTGCTTAACAATGCGCGACCACAGCACACGACCCGCTCGCATTTTAGCAATTTCCATAAAATGGTTCATGCCGATTCCCCAAAAGAACGATAGCCGAGGTGCAAATTCGTCAATCTTTAATCCTGCAGTAATTCCCGTTCGAATGTACTCGAGACCATCGGCCAGGGTATAGGCTAACTCAATGTCTGCCGTGGCTCCTGCCTCATGCATGTGGTATCCAGATATACTTATGGAATTAAATTTTGGCATTTTTTCAGAAGTATAACGGAAAATGTCACCAATAATCCGCATGGAAGGTTGCGGAGGATAAATGTATGTGTTGCGCACCATGAATTCTTTGAGAATGTCATTTTGAATTGTGCCTGTGAGCGCCTCTGGTGCCACTCCTTGTTCTTCAGCTGCAACAATGAAAAACGCCATGATGGGTATGACAGCCCCATTCATCGTCATTGAGACCGACATTTGATCAAGTGGAATTTGATCAAAGAGCAACTTCATATCTTCTACCGTATCGATCGCCACTCCTGCTTTGCCCACATCGCCCTTTACACGCTCATGATCGCTGTCATAGCCTCGGTGTGTGGCTAAATCAAATGCAACCGATAGTCCTTTCTGTCCTGCAGCTAAATTCCTTCGATAAAACGCATTGGAGTCCTCAGCCGTACTGAATCCAGCATATTGCCTTATTGTCCACGGTCTGATGGCATACATGCTTGCATATGGGCCCCTCAAAAAAGGAGCAGAGCCTGCGCCTGAGACTAAATGG
>Ga0181559_10001059_pt1 | contig 26756 bp, 22 predicted proteins | sample 011ome_21_FD_133752 | JGI IMG/M metagenome (GOLD analysis project Ga0181559, IMG submission 133752) | Coastal salt marsh microbial communities from the Groves Creek Marsh, Skidaway Island, Georgia - 011508AT metaG (megahit assembly) | ecosystem: Environmental > Aquatic > Marine > Intertidal...
CATTCAGACGGCTAAATTACGTTTCAAAGAAGAAAAGGTTTGTTCATTCTTTGGCAGTGCTAACATTAAAAATGCTGTTTTTGTTCTTGTTTGAGTTTGTCTTTCAGTGACAAAAGGATTTTTAGCTGTGTTGATAAAAATACTCTGGTATAATCATCTTTATTTATTAAATACTAAATATTTTAGCAAACGTTAATAATTGGTTTTTTAATAGTGACTAATACCCGCTCAAGGCAAATCTTACACCTCGATCTCGATTCGTTTTTTGTATCGGTTGAGCGACTTTTAGACAGTAGACTCAATGATCGCCCCGTGCTGATCGGTGGCACTACCGATCGTGGAGTGGTGGCAGCTTGTAGCTATGAGGCACGTGCTTTTGGTATTCATTCGGCCATGCCCATGCGTATGGCGCGTGAATTGTGTCCGGAAGCCATCGTCATAAAAGGAAATAGCGGAACCTACTCTAAGTACAGCGATATGGTTACCGAGATCATGCAAGAGGCGTTGCCTGTGTTGGAGAAAACATCTGTGGATGAATTTTATGCCGACCTCACTGGTATGGATCGTTTTTTTGGCTGCAGTAAAATGGCGGGCGAGCTGCGCGAACGGATTATTAAGGAGACGGGTTTACCCAATTCTTTTGGTTTGTCTATCAATAAGACGGTTTCTAAAGTGGCTACAGGTGAGGCTAAGCCGAACAATCATTTAGAGGTTTTACGTGGGTTAGAAAAGCCTTTTCTAGCGCCACTCTCAGTGCGTAAAATACCAATGGTGGGGGAAAAGACGTATCAAACGCTGCGCAACCTGGGTATACAAAAGATTAAGACCATTCAAGAAATGCCGCAGGACATGATGCAACAAGTATTGGGGCAGAATGGCGATATGATTTGGAAAAAGGCCAATGGCATTGATAACAGCTTGGTTATTCCTTACAATGAGTGCAAGAGTATCAGTACCGAACGCACCTTTGACCGCGATACTACCGATGTGGTTAAGCTGAAAGGAATCATGCTTGCCATGGCTGAGAATTTGGCGTTTCAGTTGCGCAGAGGTAAAAAACTCACGGGCTGTGTAACGGTGAAAGTGCGCTATTCTGACTTTCAAACGCAAACCCTTCAAGCGCGTATTCCATACACCTCAGCCGATCATATTTTGATTGAAAAAGTGATGGAGCTTTTCGGCAGGGCTTACAATCGCAGGTTGTTGGTTCGCTTGATTGGCGTGCGATTCAGTCATTTGGTGGGTGGCGGTTATCAAATCAACTTGTTTGAAGACAGTGAAGAATACATCAACCTCTACCAAGCCATGGATAAGATCCGCGAGCGTTTTGGTGATCGTGCTGTAATGCGCGCTTCAGGACTCGGTACGCGCACCATCAGCAGAAGTAATCCTTTCAATGGAAAAGCGCCAATGCTATTGGCGAATCGGAGGAGCTAGTAACTAGGCGCTAGGAGCGAGTAACAAGTGAAACTAAATTTTATAATATGAGGAATTTTAAAACGTTAAAAGTGTGGCAATTAGGAAAAGAAATTGCTGTGGATATATTTCAATTGGTGACTCAATTGGATAAAGAAACTCAGTTTATTTTTTCCTATCAAGTAACTAAAGCTGCAGTTTCGATCTCAAGCAACATAGCTGAAGGAAATAGTAGGTAAAGCACTTAAGATTATGCTCGGTTTTTAGAGATTGCTCTTGGTTCAGCGTTTGAGGTAGAAACTCAGATTCTGATTATCCTCGATATATGTCCAGATCAATCGGCTCGGATAAATGATGTTTTGTCAAAGCTTGAGGAAGAACAGAAAATGCTTTTTGGACTACTTAAAAAACTAAGAACTCCCAATCCCTAATCCCTTGCAACTCACCCCTTGTTACTAGCTCCTTGTACCTTGCTCCTAAACACCCACACATATTACTCCTTCAAGTTCGGTACGTGGAAACCGGAAAACCTCATCAAACAAGCGATTGAGTGGGGTTATGATTCGCTTTGCATTACCGATATCAACAACACATCAGCGTGTTTAGACAGCATGCGGCTGGGGCAAAAGCACGGACTGAAAGTGATTCCTGGAGTTGATTTTAGAAATGGAGTAGATCAGCAGTTTGTGGCAATCGCAAAAAGCAATCGCGGCTTTGAAAACATCAACCGCTTTTTGACGAAGCATTTGCACAGCAAAGAGCCGATTCCAAATACAGCACCCGAATTAGAGGATGTAATTGTGGTTTATCCTTTTGATAGAGGACTTCCTCGCAATTCGCAACTTGCAACTCGCTCCTTAATCGGTATTCAGCCCTATGAGATGCCTCGAATTCGATTTTCGCCATTGCGCCACCAACTTGATAGATTGGTGATGATGCCTACAGTGTCATTTCAAAGCCAGCGCGATTTTAATGCGCATCGTTTGCTGCGGGCGATTGATAATAATACCTTGCTGAGCAAGCTGCCTAAATCAGAAGAAGGAGATCAACGGCATGTGTTGATGCCGAAGGCAGAATTGTTGAATCAATACCAAGAGTTTCCTGAAATTGTAAGAAACACTCAAGAGTTATTAGAGCAATGTGAAGTTTCGTTTGAGTTTGGCGATAGCATTGCTCCTCAAAATATGTCTACCTACACAGGAAGTAAGCAAGGCGATTATGAACGTATCCAACAGCTTTGTGAGGAGAATTTGCCTTATCGGTATCCGAAGCTGGATGACAATATTACCTCCCGTATTGAGAAGGAATTGGAGATCATTCGCGACAAAGATTTCATGTCTTATTTCTTGATCAACCACGACATTGTTTCCTATGCGCGCAGCAAAGGATATTTCTATGTTGGTCGTGGTAGTGGTGCGAATAGTATAATAGCTTACTTATTGAGGATCACAGACGTAGACCCAATTGACTTAGACTTATACTTTGAACGGTTTATTAATCTGTATAGGCGCAACCCACCAGATTTTGACATCGATTTTTCGTGGACTGATCGGGATGATATTACGCGCTACATATTCGAGCGATTTCCAAATTCTGCATTGCTGGCAACGTACAGCACATTTCAATATCGAGCTGTAGTGCGTGAGCTTGGAAAGGTGTTTGGCTTACCCAAGCGTGAGATCGACAAATTATCAAAAGGACACTTGGATATGAATCGATTGGATAAGCTCTCTCAATTGGTGTTGAAGTATGGCGCATTGATCCAAGATTTTCCAAGTCACTTAAGCATACACGCAGGTGGTATTTTGATTTCTGAAAAACCGATCGAACATTACACAGCCACCTTTATGCCTCCTAAAGGTTATCCTACAACCCAGTTTGATATGGTTGTGGCAGAAGATGTTGGCTTGTACAAATTCGATATTCTGAGTCAACGAGGGTTGGGCAAGATCAAGGATGCGGTAGCTGATGTAAATCGCAACAACCCTCAGAACCCCATCGATATTCATGATTTAGCGCGCTTTAAGCAAGATGAAGCAGTGAAAGATATGTTGCGCAATGGCAAGGCGATTGGGTGTTTTTATGTTGAATCGCCCGCTATGCGTATGCTGCTCTCTAAGTTGCGTGTTGATGATTATCTGGGCTTAGTGGCTGCCAGTTCCATCATTCGTCCTGGCGTGGCAAAGTCAGGGATGATGCGCGAATACATCAAGCGTTTTCGTGATCCTGAAGAGCGGAAGAAGGCGCATCCAATCATGATGGACATCATGCCCGATACGTTTGGGGTAATGGTCTATCAAGAAGATGTGATTAAAGTGGCTCATTACTTTGCTGGACTTACATTGCGCGAGGCCGATGTGTTGCGCAGAGGGATGAGTGGGAAGTATCGCTCGCGCGAAGAGTTTGAACAAGCCAAAGAAGCATTCTTTAGAAAAGCGCTGGCAAAAGGTCATCCTACCGAGATGGTAGAAGAGGTGTGGCGGCAAACAGAAAGCTTTGCGGGTTATGCTTTTGCTAAAGGGCATTCGGCATCCTACGCAGTAGAGAGTTACCAAAGTTTGTTTTTAAAAGCTCATTACCCGTTAGAATACATGGTGGCAACACTCAACAATTCGGGTGGGTTTTACCGTCCTGAGTTTTATGTGCACGAAGCGCGTATGCACGGTGGTGATATACAAGCGCCCTGTGTTAATCATAGCGAAGCTGGAGCGGTAGTTTATGGTAAAGTCATTTATCTCGGCTTAGCGAGCTTAAAAGAGCTGGAATGGAAAACAGTAGAATGGATTTGCAAGGCCAGGGCAGAAGGCGGTGGTTTTGAATCGTTGGCTGATTTTACGGAGCGCGTTCCGGTTGGCATTGAACAAATAACCACATTGGTAAAGGCGGGGGCATTTCGCTTCACGGGTAAAAACAAGAAAGAATTGATGTGGGAAGCGCACCTCACCTTGGGTAAAGTGAAAAAGCGCAGCGTGGCACCCAAGCTGTTTTCAGAAAGGTCAAAGCCTTTTGATTTTCCCGCTTTTTATACTGCTCCGTTGGAAGAGGCTTACGATCAAATTGAGTTGCTGGGTTATCCTCTGTGCGATCCGTTTTTGCTGCTGAAGCGTTCTCCAAAAGGCGGGATACTGTCTGCAGATATGAGCGATTTTGTGAATCAAACCGTTGTGGCGTATGGTTATTTGGTCACGGTGAAGGATACCAAAACAGCAGATGGCAAACGCATGCAGTTCGGAACGTTCTTAGACCGTAAAGGGTTTTTCTTAGATACTGTTCATTTTCCACCCGTTGCAGCAAAGTATCCGTTTCGTGGTCGGGGTGTCTATCGCATCATCGGCAAAGTGATGGAAGAGTTTGGTTTTCATTGCATCGAGGTGAGTGAATGCTACAAAGAAGATATGATTGAAGACCCGCGCTACAGTGAAGAGGTGAATGCGAAAAAGCCTGATAGAAAGAATTACAGAGATGCTTTGAAAGCAGATATTTCAACGACTAATGTCAATAAAAACGCAAGGTATTTTGAACGAAAAAATAAAAGCACAGAAAACGAATGACTACAAAAGGTCAAGGAGCACAAACCAATCCTGACAATCGATTCGCACAGCATACAAGCGAAGTAGACGAGTCTTACCTCAACTATTTGGCCTTTGAAGGGGAAGAGATGGTTTCAAAAACCAAGGTGATTGAAGTGTTTCCTAAGAGTGTTGTAAACGCGGTAACCAGTCCGGATGTGCCCATGGAGTGGTCAATGAATCCCTATCAAGGTTGCGAACACGGTTGCACGTATTGCTATGCTAGAAAAAGTCATGAATATTGGGGCTACAGCGCTGGAGTAGATTTCGAGCGCGTCATCCTGGTTAAGAAGAATGCCCCTGAAATCCTCGATCAAACATTGAAAAAGAAGTCGTGGAAGGCTTCGCCCATCGTTCTTTCAGGAAATACCGATTGTTATCAGCCCATTGAGAGAAAGCTCGGAATAACTAGAGCATGCATTGAAGTAATGTTAAAACACCAACATCCAATGGGAATCATCACTAAGAATGCACTGGTTCAACGAGATGTTGATTTACTGCAACAACTCGCTCAGATGCAATTAGCTCAGGTAGTTGTGTCGATTACCACACTCAATGAAGATTTACGTCAAAAGATGGAACCACGAACGGCATCCATTAAAAAACGACTAGAAACAGTGGAGGCCCTTTCAGCTGCTGGAATTCCTGTCACAGTCTTGATAGCACCGATTGTTCCTGGATTGAATAGCCATGAGGTGTTTGAATTGCTAAAGGCCTCAAAGCAAGCTGGAGCTCGAGATGTTGGATATACCATGGTTCGATTGAACGGTCAAATTGCAGATATCTTTTCCACTTGGATTCACGAAACATTTACCGATAAGGCTCAAAAAGTATTAAATCAAATCAGGGCTGCGCATGAAGGTTCGCTTAAAGACAATCAGTTTGGACGAAGAATGAAGGGAAGTGGTAAAGAAGTGGAATCGATCAACCAAACTTTTAAAATGGCCAGAAAGAAATTTTTTGGTGAGCCCGAGAAGATGTCTTATAACCTCGGATTATACGAACAGAATAAAAACCCACAGTTGAAAATATTTTGATCTACTTGGTCTTGAAAACCCAAAACTTTTGTCCGATGAAATTTACAGACGCACTGATTCCTGTAGCAACAAAAAATGCAATTAAGTATTTGTAATCCAACTGTTTGAGTATTTCAACCTCATGAAGTAAATCAAGTGTTGTGGAGTTGGCGAAAACATTGATTAATAATGAAGATCCGTATAGAATAGCAAAGTTCACAACCCGTTTTTGTGACTTGTTTTTTGTCTTCCAGGTCCACAAATTGTTCAATGTATAGGTCACGCTCATTCCGCATAAAAATGACAGCGCTTTCGAAAAATCTTCGATTTCCACGCCAATCGAGTAACTTGATGGAAGCACATTCAAGAAAATGTAATAGCAAGCCAAGTCAACAAGAACTGCCAAAACACCGATCAGCGAGAATTTAATCAGCTGCTTTTTTAGCGGGGCAATATTGGAAAGTGATTGAATTGGCAATTGGGTAATCAAAATTGAAGCTGCGAATTTAGAACCAATTCACACATTCGAATTTCAAATATTTGATCGAGTGTAATTCACTTGGTCCGATTTAGTTGGTCAATATTTTATTCCGAGGCCTTTGTAAATAAATCCCAAAAGCCAAGCGGGACCTACCAAAAGGAATTGTAAGTCTTTCAGGAAAGAAGGTCTCTTTCCTTCAATATTGTGACCAATGAATTGTCCGATCCACGCCAGAACGAAGAGTAAGAGTGAGATTGTCCAAAGCGGTACTTCAGTCGATTGCATTATTCTGACATTCAACCACACAGTGAAGGCCGAAAATAGCAGCATGCCCAGAAAAATGGTGCGCGAAATGCTGAAATAAAAGATGCATGTTAGCGCTATTGCCAACGACCCAAAATTGGCGTATGGAGCTACGCTTGAAGGGAAAAAGCTGGATAGAAAATCGCTCGGTATGGATACCAAAAGACCAGCGATACTGAAAAAAATAGTCGGCACACAAATCCAGTGAATCAACTTGTTGGTTGGGTTTTGATGACTTACACCGTATTCATCAAACCATTCTTGCGCTGTTTTCATAGCTTAAATGTATGAAATGGTATTATTTCTTGGAGAGAACCATGCCTTCTGACACGAGCTTTTTGAAAAAAGGTTCGATGTTTAGCTTTAATTGGTTTTCATCAGAAATCCCAAATTGAGCATGGATGGCTGGAAGCAATTTGGAAATGCTCACTTGTTCGTTTTGTATGCTTGCAATTAACCAAGCGAAGAAAGAGGATAGGTTTAAAAATTTAACCTTGAATGTTTCTGGTTGTCTAAAAATCAAACAGAAATATTGCCCACGGTCGGTTATTGAAATAAAACGCGCGTTTTTAGTGTGAAGAGGGTACGAAAGCGGCATGATTTCGAATTCAGGATTAAAAACCCAAACGTCATTCCAATAATCAGAAGTTGACTTGTGGGGAAAAGCTTCATCCGGCATCATATAATATTCCACTTCTTTCCATTCAAAGTTTAATAGCTCGATTAGATGAGGGTATTTTTTGGTTAAGGCCCGTTGATTGTTTTCTGTGTATTCAATCAGTTCAAAAGGCATCCTCCACACTTGTGGATCTTGGCAACGATGCGATTCAAAGAACTCTTGAATTAAAACACTACATTCCTTTGCAGTAAGGAGGTTCATCGTCAAGGGGTATGTACTGCTTAGGGCCTCCCGAATAATGCCAAACACAAGCCTTCGGTAGTTGTGAAGACGATTGTTTGTCGCACCCTTTATTTGAGGCTCTATTCCATCTCGACAATATTTGGCGAGAAGCTGTTGTTGTTTTAATGTTTCGTTATGCAATGCTTGACTCATGGCTCCATTGCTTTTGGCAGATTGCTTCTAATCGATTCATCTCCATTGCCAATTCTTCCATTTCAGGAATATTGAAATCCCTTTCTAAAAGCACCGGAACGGGTTGTTTGAGCTTTGAAATGGCATATTCGAATAAGTCGTAAACAGGATCAATGATTGGCTGTCCGTGGGTGTCTATGATCAAGTCGTCACTTACCTTTTCATGCCCAGCCATATGAATATACTTCACACGCGACAGATCGAGTTTTTGAATGAAGAGTTTCGGGTCGTAATTGTGGTTAAATCCATTGACATAAATGTTGTTGATATCAAATAGCAATTCACAGTCGGCCTCTCTCAAAATTGCATTAATGAATTCAACCTCAGTCATTTCAGCTGCAATAGGTGTGTAATATGAAACGATTTCGATTACCAGTTTACGGCCAAGAAAGTCTTGAACCTCTCTGATCCGCTGCGCGATGTGCTTAACCGCATCTTCACGAAATGGAATTGGTAAAAGGTCATACAAATGCGCATTATCGCATTTGCTGTAGCTTAAATGTTCAGAGTACACCTTAACATCCCAATCCTTAATGAAGGCCTTAATTTTATTCAGAAAAACCCAATCTATCGGATCTGGACTCCCAATGGAAAGGGATAAACCATGGGTATAGATGGGATACTTATCAGCAATTTTGGAAAACTCCTTTTTCCAAAACCCTCCGACATCCACCCAGTTTTCTGGAGCTACTTCCACAAAAGCAGGATTAAGATTCTTACTCTCTAAAAAAGCTGATCCAAAATCCTTTCGGTATCCTATTCCAACGTGCTGTGACATATAGAAACAATAAAGCCTGATTTGCTCTAGATCAGGCTTTTATGTGAATTTCTAGTTAGGCTTAACTGGCTTCACAGGCTTTGTTCCCTTCGATCCTGCGGGCTTCATTTCGGCTTTCGCTTCTCCGCTTTTACTTTGAGCTGGCTTAGCATCAGCTTTCGCCTCACCGCATTTCCCTTCGCCACACTTTCCTTCGCCACATTTGTGTTCAGCTGCTTTGGAATCTGCAGACTTCATTTCTGCTTTTGCTTCGCCACATTTATGGTCTGCTGATTTTGACTCAGTTTTGGCTTCAGCTTTTGCTTCACCGCATTTGGCCTCCGGAGATTTAAACCCAGTGTTTGAAGCATCCAATAAGTCAGCTCTGAGTTCAGAACCTGAACCTAGATCATCGTAAGAAAATAGTTCGTTGGCATTTGCTGCAGATGTTCCCAGAACGGCACCTGCCATTAATGTTCCGGTGATCAATGCACCTAAACCTTTGTTTGAGTTTTTCATATTATTTTGGTTTTAGTTGTTGCTTATTACTAGTTAGAGTTTTTCAGATTAGCCTCCATAGCTTCCTTTTCAGAATTGGATAATGAATCCTCAATGTGAAGGCTTTTCGATATCGAGTTAATCCATAAACTTTGCTTGCTGAATGATTTGCAGTACTTGCAAATTAACAGATGAAAAGATAACTCTAATTTGAAGAAGGAGCTGGCGCTGTTTCTTTCTGCTCGCGTTTCAAAGCTCTCTGCTGATGCTCGGCTTTTCGAATTTCTTTAAGTTTAGTTCTTTGTTCTTCTGTTAAAACGGCTTGGATTTTTTCCATCTCCTCGCGTCTTTCAGCTCTAAGCGTTTCTTTCTCTTCAGAGGTTAGTTCCGATCGATCGCTTGCATTATGTTGTGGATGAAACTCTTCTCGAATAGCTTTGATTTGAGTCAACTGAGCTTCTGTTAGTGCTAGTTCCATTTTATAAGCTTCAACCCTTTGCGACTTCATTTTAGAAGGATGCATAGGTCTTTGTGCTAAAGAAACACTTACTAAGATTAAACTGCATACTGCGGTTGCGATATACTTTTTCATTGTTTTGATTTTTAGAATTGATAAAGCTAATACAAATAATGGGCCAAAATATAACTAGAGGTACAAATAGTATGGTTTAAGAAGTTGTATCGCTTCGGATGAATATTGATTGATCTCTTGATAAAGATGCATTTCAGTAGAAGTTGGAGTAGTGGTTGTTGATTTGGATAAAGTGACAATTACCCTGTTGAATGCTTTTTCTGCATATGGCCTTATAAATAGTGACTTTTGAAGGTTGAATTGATTTTCAGAGGCAGCATGTAATAGATCATCATAACGATCATGAGGAAGCACTAAGGCGAGTCTGCCATTTTTTGTCAGCATTTTTTTGCTGTGTTGAAAAAGTGATTCCAAAGTGAGGTTTCCTTCGTGGCGTGCATTGGTTACCTGATGATTATAATTTTTAGTCGACCTCACAAAATATGGCGGATTACTTACAATGAGATCGAAAACTTTGGTGGTTGAATCAGCAAATGATTCCAAACTTTGATGAATAGAATGCATGCGATCTGACCAAGGCGAACGCTCAAAATTACATTGGGCCTGATTGCTGCTTTGCGCATCAGAATCGATACCGATGATCTTGGCATTGCTGCGCTGTGCGAGCATCAAAGCAATTACTCCGCTCCCTGTCCCAACATCCAGAATGCTATTCACTTGGCCTAAATCTATCCAAGAAGCCAAAAGGCAAGAGTCGGTGCCTACTTTAAATGCAGCATTTTCTTGCGCTACGCTGAATTGCTTAAAATTAAACCAAGAATTTGCCATTTAAAGAGCTTTGATCACTTCAGGGATCAACTGAATTAGTTTTTCTTCGGCTTTTCCAGCTATGTGCAGAATTTCGGTAATGTTTATAGGCTTCAAATTGTCTGGATCACATTCATCGGTTAATACGATCACTGCAGCGCAATTCATTCCGCTGTGTTTCGCGACAATTACTTCTGGTACAGTGCTCATTCCAACTGCATCTGCACCAATCGTGCGCAGAAAACGATATTCTGAAGGTGATTCGAGCATTGGCCCTTGAACAGAAACATAAACTCCTTCTCTCAGCCGTATCCCCAATTTTGTGGCCGTGGTGGAGATTTTATTTTGCAGCAGCTTTGAGTATGTCTCGCTCATATCTGGAAAACGAGGCCCCAATCTTTCATCATTTTTGCCGATGAGCGGATTTGTTGGCAATAGATTAATTTGATCGGTAATCATCATTAAATCACCCTTTTTGAAATCTAGGTTCATTGCTCCCGCTGCTCCAGACAGCATTAGGGTTGAGGCGCCCAAAAACTTCATTACCCTAATTGGAAAAGTGATTTCTTGCATGTCGTAACCTTCGTAATAGTGAAGGCGACCTTGCATAGCGAGTATGTTTTTGTTGCCGAGCTTTCCGAAAATCAGTTTACCCTTATGCGACTCAACCGTTGATGCAGAGAAATGAGGAATGTCTGTATAGTCAATGCTGATTGGATGTTCGATGTGTTCAACCAACTTTCCCAATCCCGAACCCAAAACAATTCCTATTTCTACTTGATGAATACCACGCTCATACAAGAATGCCGTGGTTTCTTTTATTTTATCAAACAGCTCCATCAGATCAGTTCTGTCTATTTATATAAAAGCTGTTTGCTTGGGAGAGACTTGTGATCACCATGTCGTTGATGCACACGTTTTTTGGAAGTGTGGTTACATAATAAACTTGTTCTGCAATATCGCTGGCATTCATTGGTTCATAGCCCTTATAGGCGGCCTTAGCTTTTGCTTCATCTCCGTGGAAGCGTACGATGCTGAATTCTGTTTCTGCTGCACCAGGTGCTATTTGAGTGACTTTGATTCCCGTGCCGAGTAGGTCGATACGCATCCCTTTGGTAATGGCGTCAACAGCATGTTTTGAAGCGCAGTAAACGTTGCCATTTTCGTAAACTTCTTTACCGGCCGTAGATCCAATATTGATAATATGACCTATTTTCCTTTTTACCATCCATGGAATGACGGATTTTGAAACATAAAGCAGGCCTTTTACATTGGTGTCGATCATTTTATCCCAATCTTCGATATCTCCATCTTGAATGTGATTTAATCCACTGGCCAAGCCAGCGTTGTTGATCAATACATCCACCGCTTTCCATTCACTTGCTAATCCTTCAAGATTTGACTTAACCTCGTCTAAATTTCTGACATCGAACGCCAGGGTGTGTACATTGACGGAGTACAGAGATTCAAGATCATGTTTAATATCAAACAATCTTTCGGCACGCCTTCCAGTAATGATTAAGTTATAGTTGTTTTTTGCGAAAATTTCGGCAATCGCTTTTCCGAAGCCCGCAGTAGCACCAGTAATTAAGGCAATTCTATTCATGCGCCAAATCTACTATTTGACAGCCGTTTTCGATAACGAATTCTATTGATTATGGCAATGATCAACTATAGTCCGCTCACCAATCGCTTAATGATCACTGAAATGGGTTCAACTGCTTTGATGCTTTCAATGCTCGGACCAGCTACCCATACCGTTTTATAAGTGGCTTTGTTTGCCGCATTCGAAATTTTATTCAATCCCCTTACAGCGATGAACATCTTGATGTATTTCTTCAACCATTTATTGCGGTGCATCAATTTTTCAAGAAAACCAGCTTCTGTGCCGATGCTTTGAACGTAAGGAGTATTAATAACAGTGAGTGCACTACCCGACATTTTCGTTGTACGCACGATGTCTTTTTTTCCGTAGTGAACAAGGGCGTTTTTGTAGTCGTCAGATACGCCAGCTTCATCACTTGCGATGAATATGGTCCCAACCGAAACAGCACTTGCACCAAGGTTTAGCATTCTTTTAATATCCTCGGAAGTGCTAACACCACCGGCTGATATAATAGGAATATTCAGTTCTTTCTTGAGCATAGGGATGAGCTCTTCTGGGGGAATATTACCCGCATGTCCACCAGCAACAGAGTGCACTGCAATTACGGCATCGGCACCTAATTCCTCTACCTTTTTGGCGTATATAAGATCAATGACATCACAGAATACTTTAATGCCTAATGGTTTGCAGCGCTCGATGCATTCTTTAGGGTTTCCTAAGGAGGTGATGATATAGTCGACCTTTTTTTCAAGGCAGGTTTCTAGTTGGCTCTTGTATTTGACGTTGGATTTATTGACGATTAGGTTTACACCAAAAGGCCTACTTGAGTGAGCTCTGATTTCGTCAATCGCTGCTCTAAATTCTTTATCGGTGCGGTAGTTGAGCGCGGGAAATGAGCCTGAAATGCCATTATCTGCAGCTCCTTTCATCATGGCAACATTCGACACCAAAAACATAGGTGCCATGATTACCGGATAATCCGCTTCAAAGAGTGACTTGTGTGATTGTATTGCCATCGGTTAAAAATACATCAGCAGTAAATACTGATCTATTAAATGGCAATAAAAAATGAAATGAAGTTCTGTCTAGCGTCTAAAACCCATCAGCATAACAGCGCATCCGCTGGCACCAGCAATCGGGTCAAGCTCTGCTTCGATGATGACGTCAAGTGTAGATTCGATTTGGAAATCCCAATGAGGGGCATTCTGAAAATCGTTGTTCTTAAAGATCAGATTACGCTCCGAGTCAAATACTCTGAACTGAAGATTACCGTCTTGAGTGCCACTACAACCAGCTAATCTATACGTTGTTCCACCATACAAAGTAGCATTGAATTCAGCTACCTGATCGCTCAACAGTAGAGCGCGATAGTGCTGTCCATCTGAAAGGTACTCGCCTGTGATATGGTTTTGGCAAACGTCAGCCTTGATTTCACATTGCGCTTTCACGCCAAATGATGCTAAAGAAAGAAAACAAATCAGGATCAAATTTCTCATGAGGCTGAAGTTGTGATTATTGAATTGCGCAAAGGAGTTATTTTATTAGAAATTTCTTCCATCAAAGCATCGTCTAGCTCAACTGAACTTTTACTCTTGATGATGGTCAATTTTTGGTCAGGTTTAGTTTCAGGTTCAAAATAAGAGTATGTAGCATTCACCTTGGCAAATGAAGCTTTTAGATCATTCAGAGAAGCCAAGATATCGTCAAAACGACCGTCAACATTTTGTTGTGTTACCAAACCGATAAGGTTTTCAAGTGTATTCTTTTGTTCACCAACACGCGCTCTGAGTTTCGCATTGTCCAAACTTTTACTTAATTCAGAAACGAAGTACGGTGATTCTACCCATCCACCATAAAAAATCATGGCAATGAGATCTTCACTTTCATTTTCTTTCAAATACTCATCACTCAATCTGTTCAATTCAGAAACGAAAATCAAAAGGGAGTCTTTGTTTTCCATATTTCCTTCAAAGCGATTGATCAGACCTTTATACAAGGCTGGAGAAATACCCAATTCGGTGCCTAGCTTTTTGGTGGTAGCAAGCAGAGTGAATGCTTTTTGAGATTGATTGTAGATGAGGCAATAACCTAGGTCAGCTCCGTAAACGCCCAGGTTCATCGCTTGTTTTTCTTTTACAGAATACTGGCCAGCGTCAACCACAGGGTTAAGCATTGATTCATTAAAATGACCACCAACTTCCTCGATGAGCATGGCTGTTTCAAGAGGAGAAGGCAGGTTAAACAACTTGTCTCCTACCTTAAATACAGATGATCCAGAGCTTTTGGTTTTTGTATTGGAAGCTTCTTCCGAAGATTCGCTGCCCGCTTTCTTTGGGTCCTCACCACCGCAAGACGACAGTGAAAGAAGGAATAATGAAGCGGCTGCGAAGAGAACGTAAAAAGATGATTTTATTTAAATTCTGAATTACGTCCGATGATATTGGTTTTTTTGAGAAATATCTTCAAACCGAATACGGATATAATTGACAACGAAACGTAGATAACTGCATTTTGAAATTCCATCAAAATTAAACTACCAATTGCAAATAAGAATGAAATAATAAACACGATCATAGAAGCAGTGTTTCCAGCCAACCATTTTAATTGCTTGTTTCGTTCTTTAACTCCCTGAATATAAGATGGCCACACACCCATAGGACGCACTCGCTCGTCAAATTTTTCTATGTGCTCTTTAGTGGGTTTTGGAGTCAAAAAGGTTACCGTGATCCAAACCAATGTTGTGAATCCTACTGTGAAATAATACGGTCCATATTGGTTGATAAATCCATCTCCTAATGTTTCGTTAAGGTAAAATTGACAAAAGGAATACGCAATCAACGGGGCCAAGGTGGCAGCAATCTCGCTCCAAGCATTTACACGCCACCAATACCAGCGAAGTATTAATACCAAGCCTAATCCCGCTCCGCATTGCATTATGAACTCCCAAACGCCACTTATGCTTGTCACGAAAGGAGTAACAAAAGCCCCTAACAACATTATTCCGATGGAAGCCAACCGGCTGTATTTAACCAATGACGCTTGTGAAGAGCTTTGTTGAATGGGCAAAATCAAGTCGTTTACTACGTAGCTCGCTCCCCAATTTACTTGCGTAGATATGGTGCTGAGGTAAGCCGCTATAAAAGCTACCAAAAGCAGACCTACGAGTCCAATTGGTAAAAACTGCCTCATGGCAAATACAAATCCTAAGCGGGGCTCAAAATGATACTTCACTTGACGTTCTGCATCTGTATTTCGAAGTGAAGGAAAGAGGGTTAGAAAGTCTTCTGACGATTGCGTTCCTTCTTTTGTTATCGAAATATTCTCTGTCTCTGGTTCTCGTTGAAGCTCAGAGTGTGGTTCTGAAAAATAGCTGATGTCGTTGATGAGCTTTTCATCTTGAGGAGTATAAAGCACAATAGCACAAAGTCCCACGATGATCCAAGGCCATGGTCGAATGCAGTAATGACCTACTTGAAAGAGTAATGTGGCCCAAATTGCATCTTTTTCCGTTTTCGTGCTCATCATGCGCTGAGCGATGTAACCGCCACCACCAGGTTCAGCACCTGGATACCAACTTGCCCACCATTGGATGGCAATGAATGAAAAGAAAGCTCCAAGTGTCAAACCAAAACCATGGAGTTGTGAGGAGATAGGAAGCTCGGAAGAAGCACTGGATATTTGAGGAACGAAGTCTAAACTGGATGCGGGTAGGCGAGATTTAAGCGCATCGATTCCGCCCACTTCATCGCTGCTAACCACGAGAATGGCTAAAATAATGCAGCCGATCATCGCGATCGTAAACTGAACAGTATCCGTGATCGCAACCCCTTTTAACCCTGAAAGGGCTGAGTAGGAAACGGCCAAAACCATTAAGCCTAGGGTGATGAGGTAAGCATTGTCTTTGCTAACATCAAAAAACACTTCGATCAACGACATCATGGCCAAATTCACCCAAGCGATAATGATGGCATTGATGAACAGTCCCAAATAAGCAGATTTGAACAACCGAAGATAAAATGCAGGCTTACCTTCATAACGCAGTTGAATAAATTCCAGTTCGGTCAGTATGTTTGATCTTCTCCACAACATGGCAAAAAAGAAGGTGGTTAATGCACCTCCAAAAATGAACGACCACCAAAGCCAGTTTTTCGCTATTCCCCCTTGCGAAACCAATTCAGAAACTGCCAAAGGGGTATCTGCGGCAAATGTTGTTGCAACCATAGAAAGCCCAGCGATGTACCAGGGCAAGTTTCTGCCTCCCAAGAAGAAGTCAGAAATACTTTTTCCTGCATTTTTTCGATAGTACAATCCAATGCCTAAAGACAAGAGCAAGAAAGCGATAATGATAAACCAGTCGAGTAGTGTAAGCATAACCTTGATTGCAATAGTAGGAGTGTCAATAATTATATTGATGCCAGCATCTAGTTAGTTTTTAACAGGGCATGGATGGCTTACCTGATGCTTTTACATTCGCAACGTTGACTAAACCTTATTTCATACAAGCGATTCTTCCACTGGCACTGCGTGGTACCTTTACTTATCGTGTGCCAGGACATTTAGTTGCTGAACTAGAAAAGGGTAAAAGGGTGGTCGTGCCTTTTGGTAAAAGGAGGTATTACGCAGCATTGATTTACAAATTGAATGTTCAGCTCCCTCAAGGAACAAAACCTAAAGACATTGCTTATGTGATGGACGATGTTCCCGTGGTTACCGATGAACAATTGAAGTTTTGGGAGTGGATGGCGCATTATTATATGTCGGGTCTAGGCTCGGTAATGAATACGGCCTTGCCTAATGCCATGAAGATTAGTTCTCAAACAGCTGTATCCTTAAGTCCAGAGTTTGAGGAATACATTGAGTTCTCTGATGACGAACGCTTGATTGTTGCCCAGCTTTCTACCAATGAAAGTATGACCATTGATCAATTGGAACAGCTGTTGCCAAGAAAAGCAACGCAGAAGGCGGTTAGTATACTGATGAAGCAAGGTGTAATTGTCATTTCTGAGGAAATGAAACCGCAGGCAAAACCTCAGATGATAGAGCACGTTTCGTTCGCTAAGGCCTATAACGAAGATGCATCCATATCAGCACTACTCAATAGTTTATCTGCTGCGCCCAAGCAGTTTGAAATAGTAATGCGATTTCTTGAAATGCGCGGAGAAGGAAGATCGGTAGTCAAGCAAAACCTGCTTCGGAGGGCGGAGGCGTCTTTACCTTCACTCAAGGCGCTATTAGATCGCGGAGTTTTTGAAATAGAAGAGGTACTGAAATACAGTGCGGATGTATCTGAAGGAATATCTTTCAACCTCAACATATACCAAGAAAAGGCACTTGAAGAAATAAAGCTTGGATTTTTACAAAAGACTGTAGTGTTGCTTCAGGGGGTAACCGGATCCGGTAAAACGCTGATTTATACTCAGCTCATAAAGGAGACTGTTGTTCAAGGAAAACAAGTACTTTATCTGGTTCCTGAAATTGCCTTGACAACGCAACTGGTAGCGCGATTAAAAGTGATTATTGGCGAAGAATTGTTCGTTTATCACTCACGTTTTTCGAATCGTGAGCGCCTCACAACGTGGATGCGTTTGTTGGATTCGGCCAACAATGAGATTGTAATCGGGGCGAGATCATCTTTGTTTCTTCCCCTGAATAACTTAGGGTTGATCATTGTAGATGAAGAACATGAAAGTTCATTTAAGCAGCATGAGTCTTCGCCTCATTACAACGCACGTGATGCTGCCATTTGGTTGGCACATGAAACAGGAGCGAAAGTTTTACTCGGTTCAGCTACACCAGCAATTGAGTCCATATACAATGCTCGAAACAACAAGTCGGCATTGGTGAAATTGGATAGACGTTACGCAGACATTCAACTTCCGCTCATTCACTTGGTTGACATGACTAATAGCAAGCGCGCAGATGTTCAAAATGCGAGTTTTAGCGGTGAATTGATAGAAGCCATTAAGGCAACTTTGGCTATGAAGCAGCAGGTCATCTTGTTTCAAAACAGAAGAGGTTATGCGCCATTTTTGTTATGCGAGTCGTGCGGTTGGAGCGCTGAATGTGTCAATTGCGATGTAAACTTGACCTATCATAGGTTCTTTGAAAAGATGCTTTGCCATTATTGTGGTTACAATATAAAGATGCCAAAGCATTGTCCTAATTGCCACTCGGCTAAGATGACAGTCAAGGGTTTTGGTACTGAAAAAATTGAAGATGAGCTTGAGATCATTTTTCCAAATGCCAGAATGGGACGGATGGATCTTGACACCACAAGGAAGAAGAATGCTTTTCAAAATATCATGACGGCCTTCGAAGAAGGTTCCATCGATATTTTAGTAGGTACCCAAATGGTAACCAAAGGATTGGATTTTAGCAATGTTGGTTTAGTGGGCGTGCTCAGTGCAGATAATCTTTGGAATCGCCCTGATTTTAGGGCATTTGAACGTGCATATCAATTACTTACGCAAGTTTCGGGTAGAGCAGGAAGAAAAAACAAGCGTGGAAAGGTTCTCATTCAGACATTTCGCCCCGAACATCCTGTGCTTCAATTGGTGGTTGATAACAACTATGGAGGCATGTATCAGCATCAATTATCTGAAAGGCAGCAATTCATGTATCCACCTTTTGTGCGCATGATCATGTTTCAGTTGGCACACCCTGACGCTAAACTGGTTAGGGAGGGAGCGGTGCATTTTGGCCTATTGTTAAGAAAGCAATTTTCAGAACGTGTTCTTGGTCCGGAAGCGCCCGTAATACCGAGAGTAAGAGGTAGTTTTCTTCGACAGATATTTCTCAAGCTTGATGTGCATTTCTCAGTCAAAGAGAGCCGAAGAATTATTTGGAATTGTATTGACGAAATGGAAGGCCATCCAGAATACAGAAAAATTAAGCTTCGGATTGACGTTGATCCTTACTGAAGTTGATCCTCAAAAAATGACCAAAGTTTGTCATCGGGACAGGGAGCAACCAATTCAAGCATTTCTTTCTTAACGGGATGTTCAAAACGTGAAAACCTAGAATGCAAACTAATGCTGGCATCAGGATTTGATCTTGAAGCACCATATTTTAGGTCACCTTTAATGATGCAACCCATATTGGCCAATTGTGCTCTGATTTGATGGTGCCTGCCAGTTTCTAAGTTCACTTCGATAAGATGATAGCGATCACTACTGGCCATTAATCTGTAATTCAGGATAGCCTCCTTATATCCCTCAGCTTCAGAAGCTCGGACGTGAGACTTATTCTGTTTTTCATTCTTTTTCATCCAACCCACTAACCTTCCTTCTTGCACCTCGGGTGGTTGCTCCACAATTGCCCAATAGGTTTTTTGAATCGATTTTCTTCGAAAAAGATCGCTCATCCTTGAAAGTGCTTTACTCGTTTTAGTAAATATGACCACACCGCTCACAGGGCGGTCAAGTCGATGTGGGGCACCTAAAAACACAGCACCAGGTTTGTGATCTCGCTCTTTGATCAGGGCTTTTATACTGTCGAGAAGTGTTTCGTCTCCAGTCTTATCGCCTTGCACCAATTCACCTGAATTCTTGTTGATTACAATAAGGTGGTTGTCTTCATAAATAATACGATCGATCAGGTCTGCCATTTCAGCAACTAGTATTGCTCTTTATCATTTGGGAAGTCTTTGCTCTTTACATCGAATATGTATTCTCCTATTGCATCAGTAATCGTTTCATGCAGGTCGCTATAACGCCTCAAAAAACGAGGAGAAAATTCTTTGTTTATGCCAAGCATATCATGCAAGACTAAGACTTGACCATCCACTTCATTTCCAGCACCTATACCGATCACAGGAATATTCACTGAACGCGCCACTTCACCGGCTAATTTGGCGGGTATTTTTTCCAATACGATAGCGAAAACTCCCGTCTCCTCTAAGATTTTAGCATCTTCCAAGAGGCGATCGCGTTCTTCTTCTTCCTTTGCTCTCACGGCATACGAACCAAATTTATATATGGACTGAGGTGTTAATCCCAAATGTCCCATCACTGGAATTCCAGCGGTCAAAATGCGGTCGATGGATTCCTTGACTTCACGGCCACCTTCCAACTTTACCGAATGCGCTCCAGCCTCTTTCATTATCCTAATCGAAGAGGTCAATGCTTCTTTCGAGTTTCCTTGGTAACTGCCAAAAGGTAAATCAACTACTACGAGTGCACGTTTGGTTGCCCTGATGACCGATGAAGCATGGTAAATCATTTGGTCGAGAGTGATGGGCAATGTAGTTTCATGTCCTGCCATTACGTTCGAAGCCGAGTCACCCACCAAAATAACGTCAATACCAGCATGGTCAACGAGGCTGCCTAGGCTAAAATCGTATGCTGTAAGCATGGTGATTTTTTCACCATTTTGTTTCATTTGTTGAAGAACGCTGGTGGTTATTTTCTTCACATTGTTGCCTACAGGTGATAATTTGTCGGTTATCTTCTTCATATTATTTGCCGTTAATGCTGGCTTTCCGACCGAAAACATAATTAAGGTAACGGAAGTTATTTAGGAATGTATTTTTGAACCTTTAAAACGCAAACGTAAAAGAATTTTATGTCCAAGCTTCGCTCATTGTCCATTCTATTGCTCACCCTTTCTTTGTTTTCCATTTTAGGATGTGAGACGGATATAGACATTATTGCCCCTAAAAAAGATGTAACTATAGTTTACGGAATACTTGAAGAGACCAAAACCAGACACTATATCCGAATAAACAAAGCCTTTATTGGAGAGGAGTCAGCAAGTGTGTTGGCAGCTACCCAAGGAGTGAACGAATATTCTGACAGTGAACTTCAGGCTGTGGTGATTGAATACCTGAATGGCGAAGAAAGAAATCGATGGCCACTGAGTTCGGAATACATTTCATCAAAAGAAGACGGTTTGTTTTTTAGCGACAGTAACAAAGTGTATTATTTTGACGCAGACCTGCGTATTTCATCGGATCAAAACACTTTTGTTTATCGATTAGAATGTACCATCAACGTAGAAGGTGAAGAGACTAAAGTGGTAAGCGCTGAAACCGAAGTAATTGGTGGAGGTATTGTTCCCATCACCTTGGTAAAGCCCAGGATTGCAAACTCATCATCTGAAGATCGCGCTGAAATAGATTTTGTGGCCAATGGAGAATACCGAAATTCTTTAGACATCACATGGCAGCGCCCTGCAGGCGGTGTAAGCTTTACTAGTTATTATCGATTTTACTACACAGAGGTGGACATCACCACGGGTGAGCGAAAGCGTGACAGCTTATTGTATATGATTGGCACTAAGCGCGTAAAATTGAATGAATCTGAAAGCTCAGGTGAGGTTAACTTCACCATGAATCCAGAAGAATTCTATATCAGAATGAATACGGAGTTTGAAGACTACAATTTTGATAATCCGAGTTTTTACCGATATGCCAGTGACACCTTGGAGTTTTTCCTAGAGATTGCGGACAATACTTTAGCCACTTATATTGAAGTCAATCAACCATCCACTGAAATCTCTCAAGAGAGGCCAGAGTACACCAATGTTACGAATGGTATAGGCGTTTTCGGGAGCCGCTATTTAGCAACAACACGTGTGAAAGGCGGAATTGCCAAAACCAATTCCGGTAGAGTTTTTGAATCTGGCTCTTTAGAAGAATTGCTCTATTCAAATCAGGTAACTGGGTTGGATCCTGAAACAGGGCAAGAATTGAGTCATTTAACCTCCAAGAAGGGATTTAAGGTTGAAAATGGTCGCTGTAATGATGAGACGCGTACCTGTAGATAAATGACATGATGTCACGCTATGTGACATGATTTTTTCCTTCTGTTTATCGAATATCTGACATTCCTGCATTAATTCAATGCTCAGGTTGGCTGGCATAGGCTTTGACATGTGCTTGCAAAATCTGAATAATCGAAAATCAAAATAGGATGGGAAAGATCATAGGAATTGATTTGGGAACAACAAATAGCTGCGTAGCAGTGATGGAAGGTAATGAGCCTGTTGTTATTCCAAATAGCGAAGGAAAAAGAACTACTCCTTCTGTGATTGGATTCACAGACGGAGGTGAAAGAAAGGTTGGTGATCCGGCAAAGCGTCAGGCAATTACCAATCCAACGAAAACAATATACAGCATCAAGCGATTCATGGGAGTTAGCTATGATGAAGCGAAAGACGAAGGAAGTCGTGTGCCTTATGAAATTGTGAAGGGAGATAACAATACACCTAGAGTTAAAATTGACGATAGAATGTATTCTCCACAAGAAATTTCAGCTATGGTGCTTCAAAAAATGAAGAAAACCGCTGAAGATTACTTAGGTCAAGAAGTGACAGAGGCTGTAGTAACAGTTCCTGCTTATTTCAACGATTCTCAGCGTCAAGCAACCAAAGAGGCTGGAGAGATTGCTGGATTGAAAGTAAGAAGAATCATCAACGAACCAACTGCAGCTGCATTGGCTTATGGTCTTGATAAAAAAGGTCGTGACATGAAGGTTGTAGTATTCGACTGCGGAGGAGGAACACATGACGTTTCTATCCTTGAATTGGGTGATGGTGTTTTTGAAGTAAAGTCTACAGATGGTGATACTCACCTCGGTGGTGATGACTTTGATCAAGCGATCATTGATTGGTTAGTGCAAGAGTTTAAAAACGATGAAGGTGCTGACTTGAGCAAAGATCCAATGGCACTTCAGCGTTTAAAAGAAGCTGCTGAGAAAGCAAAAATCGAGTTGTCAAGCACAACATCTTCAGAGATCAATTTGCCTTATATCATGCCGGTTGATGGTGTGCCAAAGCACTTGGTTAGAACACTTTCAAGGTCGAAGTTTGAGCAGCTTACAGAGACTTTAGTGAACAGAACCATCGAGCCATGTAAGAGTGCATTGAAGCAAAGTGGTTTCTCCACGAGCGATATCGATGAAGTAATCTTGGTTGGAGGTACTACCAGAATTCCGGCTGTTCAAGATGCAGTGAAGAAATTCTTCGGTAAAGAGCCGAGTAAAGGCGTGAATCCTGATGAGGTTGTTGCAATTGGAGCTTCAATCCAAGGAGGTGTATTAAGTGGAGATGTAAAAGATGTACTTCTTTTAGACGTCACACCGCTTTCTCTTGGGATTGAAACGATGGGTGGTGTATCAACCAAGTTGATCGAAGCAAACACGACTATTCCAACGAAGAAATCAGAGATATTCTCAACAGCTAGTGATAATCAACCATCGGTTGAGATCCACGTGCTGCAAGGAGAGCGTCCAATGGCTAAAGACAACAGAACGATTGGTAGATTCCATTTAGATGGTATTCCACCATCACCAAGAGGTGTTCCTCAAATTGAAGTAACATTTGATATCGATGCGAATGGTATTCTCAATGTTTCTGCAAAAGATAAGGCTACAGGCAAAGAGCAAAGCATCCGAATTGAAGCATCTTCTGGATTGAGTCAAGAAGAAATCGATAAGATGAAGCGTGAAGCTGAAGCCAATGCAGATGCAGACAAAAAAGCAAAAGAGACCATCGATAAGTTGAACGCTGCTGACAACATGATCTTCCAAACAGAGAAGCAAATGAAGGAGTTTGGAGATAAATTGCCAGCGGATAAGAAAGGTCCAATTGAGGAAGCATTAGCAGAATTGAAGAAAGCGCATGAGGCAAAAGATGTTGATGCCATCGATGCTTCAATGGAAAAACTAAACACAGTATTCCAAGCCGCTTCTCAAGAAATGTATGCAGCACAAGGTGCACAAGCCGGAGGTGCTGAAGGAGCTGAACAAGCTTCAGAAACAAGCGATGAAGAAGTCACAGATGTTGACTTCGAAGAGGTGAAGGACGAGAAGTAAGATAGGTAGTAGGGTAGGTTGGTGCGCAAGCAGCGCACGTAAGAAGAGGGTCGAGCAATCGGCTCTCTTCTTTTTTTTACCACACCAAATCAAACTCCTATGTTCGTTGTTAGAAGTAGCATAGATATCTACTTATTATATGAGCAAATCACTTGCGAGATTTATTGTATTCCTTGTTGTTGTATTTACAGGAGTAGCTTCGTATCAAATCACAACCTTGGAATTCGATTATGAATTCGAGCATTTTTTTCCTTCAGAAGATACCTCATTGGATTTCTACCTCAACTACAATGAGAAGTTCACAACCGATGTAGACTTTGTTCTGCTCGCACTTAAGAACGATGCGGGCATCTTTGATAAAGAATTTTTACTAAAGGCCAAGTCCCTTCGAGAGGAGTTAATGACCGTAGAAGAAGTAAAGCGCATTGTTTCTCCATTCGATGCTCGCGATTATGCCCTAGGGCCGTTTGGTCCTATTGCCATACCATTTCTACATCCAGAAGATGAAACCAGATATACGGCAGACAGTGCACGGATATATAAGTTTCAGAAGGAAGTAGGAAGCTTGTTCTCTGAAGATGGCAAGAGCATTTCGATGTTGATTGAAATTGACCCGAATTTGTCTAAGGTGCAAACTGACACTGTTTATTTCAAACTAAAAGATGTTCTTGATCAGTATTCATTTGATCAAATGCATACTGCAGGAAAAGTGATCGGTCAAGCTTACTATATTGATCAGATTAAGTATGAATTCACCCTTTTCTTCATCCTAGCGGTACTATTGGTAGTGGTCATTTTGGCGTTGGTGTATAAATCTGTTTGGGGTGTTGTAGTACCTCTTCTAATCGTTGTTCTTTCTGTGATTTGGTCGCTTGGTTTGATGGGGCTAATTGGAAAGCCTATCGATATCATGACTGCATTATTGCCTTTGATCCTTTTTGTGGTCGGGATAAGTGATGTCATTCATCTGTTGAGCAGGTATTTCGAGGAGATACGCAATGGGCTAACTAAAGAGTTGGCCATTCAAGTGGCTTATAAACAAGTTGGAATGGCCACTTTTCTAACCTCTTTAACAACCGCCCTTGGATTTTTAACCTTGCTAACCAGTGGAATCAAACCTGTAAGAGAATTGGGTGTTTACGCGGCAATTGGAGTTTTTATCGCGTTCATTTTGGCATTTAGTCTCCTTCCGGCAATTTTAGCACTGAATCCTGTACCTAAGCTAGCCTTTAAGGAACCATCTTCTCTTTTTTGGAACAAGCTGGTAAGGAGGTTATTCTTTGTTTCTATGCGCAATCAAACTGCAGTTCTGGTTGTCTCTCTTTTAGTAGCAGTCGTGTCTGTTGTGGGTATATCAAACATTGAGGTAGATAACTATTTGCTCGAAGACGTAGGAGAGGACGATCCAATGCGAACGAGTTTTATGTATTTCGAAGAAAATTTTGCTGGTGCTCGTCCGTTCGAGCTATATGTCTCGGTGAAAGACTCCACAACCAATATGTTCGACCAAGCTGTCGTGAAAGATTTGCAACGAATTGATACGTATTTGAAAGAAGAATATGGTGTGGGTTTCTTGCTCTCGCCCCTCAATGTTATTCGTACAGCCAATCAAGCATTGTCAGGAGGACATGACTCTGCGTATGTTGTTCCTTCTAAGGCTGAAAGGTATGATGCAGTAAGAAGGCTCGTTTCAAAGATTCAAAAACGTCCAGAGTTCAACGCATTGCTGGCAAACGAATTTCGAGAAGGACGATTTTCAGGGAAAATGCGCGACTTGGGCGGACTGCAAACCAAGAAGATGAACGAGGACTTCATCGCTCATTTTGAACAACACCCTTTAGAAACGATTGATTTTAGACTCACAGGCATGGCGCTACTGATTGATAAGAACAATGAAACACTGTCAATGAATATGATGAGTGGATTGATATTCGCACTCTTAGTGGTAGCAGTCATTATGGGAGTATTGTTTAAATCCCTGCGCATGGCATTGATAACCTTGATGCCTAATGTGCTTCCTTTGATGGTAATTGGCGGATTTATGGGGCTTACAGGTATTGATCTTAAGGTTTCTACCTCCATCATTTTTGGAATTGCATTTGGAATTGCAGTGGACGACTCCATTCACTACTTGAGTAAATTCAAGCTCGAGTTGAATAAAGGTAGATCCGTAATTTGGGCGCTAAGGCGAACTTCCATTTCTACAGGAAAGGCCATTTTACTTACCAGTTTAATCTTGTGTTCTGGCTTTCTCACCCTGTCCCACTCTAATTTTACGAGTACCCATTACGTGGGTTTGCTCATCAGTATTACCCTGGCTGTGGCTGTTTTGGCTGACCTTATTTTATTGCCAGTGCTATTGAAAAGGATTTTCCGCTGATTTGTTTTAACGATTCGGCTGTTAATTTCTAATTCACATATTTCCTTGCTCAGCCGAGCTAGTTTTTTACGTTTGATCAACTTAATCACTTTAATTTGGATTATGATTACTTCTATGAACAAATTTATTGGGTTGATTTTGACCGTGCTTATGCTAAGCGCTTGCAGTTCTACTAATGACGTGGTCAATAATAGCCTATTTCAAAAAAGAAAGCATAGATCTGGTTTTCACTTTAGTGGTTTGGCACAAAAGGGAACCCAGCATTCTGCAGAAATCAAAAGCACAGCATTTGAGAAAGGAACAACAATGCCTCGAAAAGAATTTGCAGATCGCAAAGAAAGCCATGAATTTATGGAGAAGAGTGTTGATTCAGCACCGCTAGAATTAGTGTCAGTGAACAAGCAGGAAATGAGGAAGTCAGTATCATCTGTACTGCGAGAAATTAAAGGAGGAAAAGCCGATATTGATGACAGTAAGGAATCTAG
>Ga0181559_10001060_pt1 | contig 26741 bp, 6 predicted proteins | sample 011ome_21_FD_133752 | JGI IMG/M metagenome (GOLD analysis project Ga0181559, IMG submission 133752) | Coastal salt marsh microbial communities from the Groves Creek Marsh, Skidaway Island, Georgia - 011508AT metaG (megahit assembly) | ecosystem: Environmental > Aquatic > Marine > Intertidal zone...
AGATCGAGACGAGCGGGAACGCGCGGTGGGAGTTTAACCGGAAAGAGCTGTTCGACAGGACGGACTACATGGCGAGCATCTGCGGCGATCTGCGCGGGATGCTCGAGGCCGTGGACGGGTTCCATCACTTCCTCGGACCGCAACTGAAAGCGGTGACTGGGGAGAACGAAGCGATCGACGTCGTGCTCTCGAGGGTGAAGGAGATGGCGAAACCCGTCGAGGACGTCGACTTTGACGCGTTCGATCAGAAATACATGATGCGGTGGCAGACCATCTCGAGCCAGTTCCAGTGCGATAAGGAGGAGATCGAGCGCAGCACGCGGTCGTTCATCGACGAGTCGTTCAAAAACTTGCGATCCGCGGAGAGCGCGTTCGAGCTCCTTCAAAACTTCAAGTCCATCAAGAGCGAGGGCGGCATCTCGAAACAGCTCCAGGACAAGTTCAACGACGTCTTGGAGCAGTTCGCGCGCGAGCTTCAAGTCACGCGCGACATTTTCGACAAGAACCACGAGGACCCGCCCGTGTACAAGAACCAGCCCCCGGTCGCGGGCGCGATCGCGTGGTCGCGATCGTTATTCTCCCGCGTGCGAAAGACGATGACGATGTTTGAGACGCACGCCGCCGAGGAGATGAAAACCGAAGCCGCCGCGGCGGAGTGCCACTTCAAGTACATGGCGATCGCGAAGAGCGTGATGCACTTCGAGAAGAAGCAGTACAACGGATGGATCGAAAACGTCGACGCCGCGGCGTTGTACCACCTGAAGCAGCCGATCTTGTACACGGACACGAGCTGCGAGCCGGAGGAAATCAAGGTGAACTTCCACCACGACCTCGTGAAGTTGATTCGCGAGGCGAAGTACCTCGATAAGATGGGTTTCAAGATCCCAGAGACCGCGCTGAACGTCGCGCTTCAGGACGAGAAGTACCTCAATCAAAGGGAACAGATGATGGTGATGCTGAACGCGTACAAAGCCGCGGTCACGAGCTTGACGCCGGTGGAGGCGACGGTTTTCAGCGAAAAACTGAAGAGACTGCGCGCGGTGTTGCAGCCCGGGTACTCGCCTCTGAACTGGAACTCGCTCGGCATTCTCGAGTTTGTCGAGAAGTGCAAAGAAGCCATCAATGAGTTCGCGTCGCTCGTGACGCAGGTGAAGAAGAACGGCGGCGTCATCGAGCAAGTCGCGGCGGACATCTCCGCGGCGAGGGTGGTGTTCGACCCGCCGGTCGGCGCGGAGACCTTGGACGCGACGGAGATGTTCGAGCACCTGGAGCGGCACCGAACCGAGGTCGTGGACGAGCTCGTCAGGAAGTACCGAACTATCGGCCCTCTGCTGGGGAAGATCGAGGAGGCGGTCGCGGGGACGAACACGGGCAAGTCCCCGCAGCTCGCGGAGTACTACGCGCACTGGGAGAGCGCGATTTTCAACGCGCTGAGCGACTTGGTGATGAACAACCTGAGGTACTTCGCGCAGATGCTGGACCGACGCACGCGGGCGAAGACGGGCAAGCACGGCCCCGGGCCGCTGTTCAAGGTGATCGTGATGCTGAACGCGCCGGACATCGTCGTCCAGCCGTCGATAAAAGACGTCGCGAAGGCGTTGAAGACGTCATGTCGAAACGTCCTCGAGTGCGCTGCGCCGTTCGTGAGGTGGATGGACCGAACGTGTCTGGAGACGCCGCCGGTGAAGAAGGACGACGACGACGACGAGCCGGTGTACTTTAACTTCATGAACGACGTCGGGCGAGACGAGGACATCCTTCGCGTCATGGAATACCTGAACGACCAAGCAGAGAAGACGGTCCAGGGCCTGAGCGAGTACGTCGAGTCGTGGAACAAACACGCGTACCTTTGGAAGCTCGACAAAGAAGTCGTCGTCGCGAAGTTTGTCGAGACCGAGCCGGACTGCATGACGTACGAGCGCGAGTTCGCGAAGTACCAGAAGATGTCCAACGAGCTGTTCGAAGCGTCGGAGGAGCTGGAGATTGACTACGCGCGCGTCGTCTGCCGCCCGCTCGGGAAGTCGCTCAGGGAAGAGTGCCTGTCCTGGGTGAAGGCGTTCGCTACGGAGATGCACCGGACGGACGTCGAGAGCGTCGGCAAGATCCGCGGCGACATCGCGGACAAGGACAGAGGACTCAGAGCGGAGCCCGCGGACATCAACGACCTCATCGGCGTCCTAAGCATCATCGACGACGTCCGCCGAGGGCACATGCAGATGGAGCTCGATTACCTCGACCTTGAAGAACGCGTCCGGACGCGGCAGCTGTACGACTTTCCCATGGAGGAGGCGTCCGTGTCCGATCACAACACGATTCGCGACATATGGGCGACGTTGCGGAAAGACTGCGAAGAGATGGACAACAACCTGGACGAAGTCAGGGACAAGTTCACGCTCGTGACGATCGACAACGTGAAGGAGTTCAAAGAGAAGTGCGCGGACTTTCGAAAGCGACTCGAGGAGAGCGGCCCGGGGGTGCCCGGGACGGAGCTCGACGTGGGCGTCACCTCGCTCGCGGCGTACAACGAAGAGCTCGCGTTCAAGCTCAAGACGAGAGACGACCTCGTCATGGCGGAGAAGCTGTTCGAGCTCGACGTGACGTCCTACCCCGAGCTCACGGAGACGGAGAACGAGCTCAAGGTGCTCGACCAGATTTACGGTCTGTACGTCGCGCACGTGGACGGCGTCGCCGGGCTCGCCACCGCGATGTGGAAGGATTTGGATTTCGCGAAGCTCGTGGACTTCGCGAAAGACTTCGCGGAGAGGCTCGAGGCGATGCTGGGGACGGACTTGGAGAGGTCGCCGATATTCGCGCTCGTGTCCGAGGTCATCGAGTCGTTCCGTTCGACGCTGCCCGCGATCGAGTCGCTGAAGTCGGAGTCGATGCGCGAGAGACACTGGGAGCAACTCCAGTCGGTCACCGCCACGAGCGTGAACACGGATCCGAACGTGTTCACGCTCGGGATGCTATTGGGGATGAAAATTCACCTGTACTCGAGCGGCATCTTAGACATGTGCACCGCCGCGGAGAAGGAGGTGAAGATCGAGGCCGACATCGTGAAGCTCGCGGACGTGTGGAAGCACCAAAAGTTCGAACTCTTGAAGTACGTCAAAGGCGAGGAAGACCGCGGCTTCACCCTGCGCAGCACGGACGAGGTCACCGTCACGCTGGACGACATGGCGCTCACGCTGCAGTCGATGATGTCGTCGCGGTACGCGAAGCCTTTCATCGACGACGTCCGCGCGTGGGAGGCGAAGCTCAGCCTCATCTCTGAAGTCATCGAGGTGTGGAACGAAGTCCAGCGGAAGTGGATGTACTTGGAGAGCATCTTCATCGGGTCGGACGACATCCGACACCAGCTCCCGGAGGAGGCGAAACGATTCGATCGCATCGAGAAGCACTGGCAGATGCTCATGGCGGACACGAACAAGAACAGCAACATCTTAGACGCGTGTTCGGTGAAGGACCGCCTTCCGTTCCTGCAAGAGCTTCACGAGCAGCTCGAGTTGTGCCAGAAGTCGCTGTCCGAGTACCTCGACACGAAGCGCAACGCGTTCCCGCGGTTCTTCTTCATCTCCGACGACGAGCTGCTGTCCGTGCTCGGCACGTCGGACCCGACGTCCGTGCAAGAGCACATGCTCAAGCTGTACGATAACTGCGCGGCGTTGAAGTTTGGAAGAGGGAACAAGTCCGTCACCGGGATGATCAGCGCGGAGGGCGAGTCGTTTGATTTCCGCGCCGCGTGCACCACCGAGGGCGCCGTCGAGGTTTGGATGCTGGGCGTCGAGACGGAGATGCGGAAGACGTTGCGGCAGATCGGCAAAGAGGGCGTGTTCTTCTACGCGAAGCAAGCGCGGAGCCAGTGGATCTTAGATCAGCTCGGGATGATCACCCTCGTCGGGTCGCAAATTTGGTGGACCTGGGAGGTGGAGGACGTGTTCGCGCGCGTGCGGAACGGCGAGAAGATGGCGATGAAGGACTTCAGCACGAAACTCACCGGGCAGCTCTTGGAGCTCACGACGATGGTCCGCGGCGATCTGAGCAACCTCAACCGGAAGAAGATCAACTCGCTGATCATCATCGACGTCCACGCGAGAGACATCATCGACACGTTCGTTCGCGATTCCGTGCTCGACAGCCGAGAGTTCGCGTGGGAGTCGCAGCTTCGATTCGCGTGGGAGAAGTCTCGAGACGACATCCTCATCCGCCAGTGCACGGGTACCTTCAACTTTGGGTACGAGTACATGGGTCTGAACGGCCGCCTCGTCATCACCGCGCTGACGGATCGGTGTTACATGACGATCACGACGGCGCTGACGTACATGCTCGGCGCCGCGCCCGCGGGCCCCGCGGGCACGGGTAAGACGGAGACGACGAAGGATCTCGCCAAGTCCATGTCGCTCCTCTGCGTCGTCTTCAACTGCGGCGAAGGTTTAGATTACAAAGCGATGGGGATGATTTTCAGCGGTCTCGTGCAGACCGGCGCGTGGGGCTGCTTCGACGAGTTCAACCGCATCACCGTCGAGGTGCTCTCGGTGATTTCCTCGCAGGTGAAGTGCATCCAAGAAGCGCTCAAGAACAACCTCGAGAGATTCCAGTTCGAAGGAAAGGAGATCGCGCTCAAGTCCACGACGGGCATCTTCATCACGATGAACCCCGGTTACGCCGGACGCGCGGAGCTGCCGGATAACCTCAAGGCGTTGTTCCGCCCGGTGACGATGATCGTCCCGGACCTCCAACAAATTTGCGAGATCATGCTCTTCTCCGAGGGTTTCAACACCGCGAAGATGCTCGCGAAGAAGATGACCGTGCTGTACAAGCTCGCGAAGGAGCAGCTCTCGAAGCAGTACCACTACGACTTTGGCCTGCGCGCGCTCAAGTCCGTGCTCGTCATGGCCGGCGCCCTGAAGCGCGGCTCGCCCGATCTCAGCGAAGACATCGTTCTCATGCGCGCGCTTCGCGATATGAACCTCCCGAAGTTTGTCTTCGACGACGTTCCGCTGTTCTTAGGCCTCATCAACGACTTGTTCCCTGGGTTGGACTGCCCGCGCGTGCGCTACCCCAAGTTCAACGACGTCGTCGAGAACGACCTCGCGGTGCAAGGGTACAAGGTCATGACAAACCCGAGCGAACAGGTGGACAAGGTCATCCAGCTGTACGAGACGATGATGACCAGGCACACGACGATGGTCGTCGGGAACACCGGCGGCGGGAAGTCCGTGATCATCAACACCCTCGCGAGGTCGCAGACCGCGATGGGGCGAAACACGAAGATCCACGTCGTGAACCCGAAGGCGCAGTCCGTCGCGGAGCTCTACGGCGAGCTCGACCCGGAGACGCGCGACTGGACCGACGGCGTCTTATCGAACATCTTCAGGACGTTGACGAAACCGCTGCCGCCGAACACGGACGAGGCGAGGTACATCGTCTTCGACGGCGACGTCGACGCGGTGTGGGTCGAGAACATGAACTCGGTGATGGACGACAACAAGCTTCTCACGCTGCCCAACGGCGAACGCATGCGTCTCGTGGATCACGTCAAGCTTCTGTTCGAGGTGGCGGACTTGCAGTACGCCTCCCCCGCGACGGTGTCGCGCTGTGGTATGGTGTACGTCGACCCGAAGAACCTGAACTACGAGCCGTACATCTGGAAGTGGCTGAACACCAGGACGATCGAGGCTGAGATCGACGGCGAGGTCAAGAGCGAGAAGGCGGTTCTGTCGTTGATGTTCGAAAAGTACATGAAGTCTTGCATCGAGTACTGCCTCGAAGGCATCGAAGGCGAAGTCATCGGGAAGCCGCTCACGCAAACGATCCCGCAGACGAACTTGAACCTCGTCCGCCAGTGCTGCAACATGCTCGAGTGCCTTCTCACGGAAGAGCGCGCCATCGTGGACGAGTCCGTGCTCGAGGCGACGTTCATCTTTTGCCTGACGTGGTCCGTGGGCGCCGCGGTGGTTCAAAAACTCGGCGTGCAAGACCGCGACCGGTTCGACAAGTTCATCAAAGCGCAGTCCGGGTACCAGTGCTTCGAAGGCGAAGGTCTCTCCGCGACGCAGCTTCCGCAGGATTCGTTGTACGAGTACGTGTTCGACCTCGATAAGAGGCAGTGGTTCACGTGGAAATCGCGCGTCAAGCCGCTGGAGATTCAAGAAGACGCGAAGTTCGCGTCCATCGTCGTCCCGACCGTGGACACCGTGCGTTCGAGCTGGCTTCTGGAGACGTTCTGCGAGAAAGGGAAGCCCGTGTTGTTCGTCGGCGACTCCGGCACCGCGAAGACGGTGACCATCTTGAAGTACCTCAGGGGCTTGGACCTCACGAAAAACCAGGTGCTCACGTCAAACTTTTCCAGCCGCACGACGTCGCGGGACGTTCAGCTCGGGATCGAAGACGTCGTCGAGAAGCGGACGAAGGACACGTTCGGCCCGGCGATGGGGAAGAAGCTAATCTGCTACTTCGACGACCTGAACATGCCGAAGGTGGACACCTACGGCACGCAGCAGCCCATCGCGTTGCTCAAGACGCTGATCGAACGCCAGGGTTTTTACGACCGCGAAAAAGAGCTCAACTGGAAGAAGATCAAGGATCTGTACTACGTCGCCGCGATGGGCCCGCCCGGGGGCGCGCGCAACCCGGTGGATCCACGATTCGTGTCTCTGTTCAACACGTTCGAGATTCAGTTCCCGTCGTCGGACAACCTCCGGACGATTTACGCGGCGATTTTAAAGTCGCACACGGTGAAGCTCAACGAGGACATTCGCGGCGCCGCGGAAAATCTCACGGACGTCACGCTCGAGCTGTACAACTACATTCTCGAGAAACTTCCCGCGACGCCGAGTCGTTTCCACTACATCTTCAACCTCAGAGACCTCTCGAGGGTGTACGAAGGCCTCTTGTGCTCGACCGAGGACAAGTTCAAGACCCCGACGCAGTTCATCCGACTGTGGAGAAACGAAGTCTTGCGAATCTTCCACGACAGGCTGATTTCCGAGGAGGACAAGGCCGTCGTCCTGGACAAGATGACCGAGCTCTTAGAGGAGCACTACCAATCCGACGCGAACGATGTTCTCAAGGACCCTATCCTCTTCGGCGACTACAAGGAAGCCCCGAAAGAAGTCGCGGAGACGGGCGGCGAAGGCGACGCCACCGCTGGGGTGTTGCGCCTGTACGAAGACGTCGGCGCGTACGCGGATATCAAGCCCCTGTTCGAGGAGATCATGACGCACTACAACGGTAAGTACAAAGACATGAACCTCGTGTTCTTCGAGGACGCGCTCGAGCACCTGACGCGCGTGCATCGCATCATTCGGCTCGATCAAGGAAACGCGCTGCTCGTCGGCGTCGGCGGGTCGGGGAAGCAGTCGCTGTCGCGACTCGCCGCGTTCACCGCCGGGTGCGAGGTGTTTGAAATCACCCTCACGCGCGGGTACGACGAGACGATGTTCAGAGACGACCTCAAGTCTCTGTACACGATGATCGGCGTGAACAATCAGAAGGTGATGTTCTTATTCACGGACTCGCACGTCGCGGATGAGGGGTTCTTGGAGCTCATCAACAACATGCTCACGAGCGGGATGGTTCCCGCGTTGTACGCGGACGACGAAAAAGAAGGCGTCACCGCCGGCCTCAAAGAAGAAGTCGTCAAGAAAGGCCTCGGCGAGACGAAAGAAGCCGCGTGGAACTACTTCGTCGACCGGTGCAGGAACAACCTCCACGTCGTCCTCGGGATGTCCCCGGTGGGAGACACGCTCCGGACGCGCTGTAGGAACTTCCCCGGGATGGTCAACAACACCGTGATCGATTGGTTTCAGCCGTGGCCGGAGGACGCGCTTCGGTCGGTGTCGCAGGTGTTCTTGAAAGACCTGGACATGCCCACGCGGTTCAGGGACACGGTCACCGAGCACATGGTCATGACGCACCAGTCCGTGCGGAACTACAGCGTTAAGTTCTTCGAAGAGCTTCGACGGTACAACTACGTCACGCCGAAAAACTACCTCGACTTTATCGCCAACTACAAAAAGAGCCTCGAAGAGAACCGAGTCTTGAACCAGAACATGACCGAACGCCTGGACGGCGGCCTCCAGAAGCTCATCATGGCCGGCGAGGAAGTCACGACGATGCAAGAGACGCTGAGTAAGGCGAAAGTCGTCGTCGCGCAAAAGACGAAGGAGGTGAACGAACTTCTCGAGACGATCGCGAAGAGCACCGCGCTCGCAGAGAAGAAATCCGCAAACGCGGTGCAAAAGGAGGAAAAGCTCAAGATCGAGTCCGAAGAAATTCTGAAGATCAAGGAAGAAGCCGAGAACGATCTCGCGGAGGCGATTCCCGCGCTCGAGGCTGCCGCGGACGCGCTGAAGAACCTTCGAAAGGAGGACATCACCGAGCTGAAATCGTTCGCGAAGCCGAACGTCTACGTCCAGAAAGTCTGCGAGTGCGTCGGGATTTTGCAAGGCATCAAAGACATCTCGTGGGCGGGCGCAAAGCTCATGATGACGGACAATAACTTCCTGAAGTCCTTGTTCGAGTTCGACAAGGACAAGATCAAGGATAAGCAGATCAAGGCGCTCAAGGCGTACACGAGCGACGAGGCGTTCACGGTGGAGAACGTCATGGGCATCTCCCAAGCAGGCGGCGGTATGCTGAGGTGGGTTTTCGCGATGATTAAATACAACGCGGTGGCGCGCACGGTGGAGCCGAAGCGCAAGGCGGTCGCGAAAGCGGAGAAGTCCCTACGAGCCTCGGAGAAGGATCTCGCGAAGATCAAAAAGGAGGTGAAGAAGCTCAACAAAGAGCTCGCGGCGTTCAACGTCAAGATGGAAGAGAACATGTCCGAGCAGCAGAGGCTCAAGGACGAGGCGGATCTCATGCAAAAGCGCCTCGCGGCGGCGGAGAAGCTCATCAAGGGCCTCGCGAGCGAACGCACGAGGTGGACCGCGGATTTGGAGGAGCTCGCGAAAGTCCGCGAGCGGCTCCTCGGCGATTGCCTCCTGACGTCTTCGTTCCTGTCCTACACCGGCGCGTTCACGTTCGACTTCCGCCAGAAGCTGACGTACGAGCTGTGGCTGTCGGACGTGCGCGACCGCGACGTCCCGGTCACGGTGCCGTTCCGGTTGGAGAAACTCCTCGCGGACGACGTCGTGACCGGTCAGTGGGCGTCCGAGGGGCTCCCCTCGGACGAGCTCTCGATTCAGAACGGCATCCTCACGACGCGCGCGTCGCGGTTCGCGCTGTGCATCGACCCGCAGATGCAAGCGGTGACGTGGATCAAGCGCAGAGAGGGGAAAAACCTGGAAGGGAAGGTCAAGACGTTCAACGACTCGGACTTTTTGAAACAGCTCGAGCTCGCGGTGCAGTACGGTCTCCCTTTCCTGTTCGAGAACCTCGACGAGTACATCGACCCGGTGATCGATCCGGTCCTAGAGAAGAACATCATCATCAACCCGCAGAACGGGAGCAAGACGGTGAAGCTCGGGGACAAGGAAGTCGACTGGGACGACAACTTCATGATGTACCTCACGACGAAGCTCCCGAACCCGCACTACGGCCCGGAGATCAGCGGGAAGACAATGATCATCAATTACTCCGTCACGCAAGAGGGTTTACAAGACCAGCTGCTGAACGCGACGGTGCGGTACGAGCGCCCCGATCTCGAAGAAGAGCGCGAGCGCCTCGTGAAGGAAGTGAGCGAGTCCAAGACGCTCCTCAGCCGCCTCGAGGACACGCTCCTGAAGGAGCTCTCGTCCGCGACTGGGAACATTCTCGACAACGAGGAGCTCATTCAGACGCTCGAGGACACGAAGATCAAAGCCGTCGAGATCGCGGCGAACCTGAAAGCCGCGATCGTGACGTCCGAGGAGATCAACACCACGCGCGTGCGGTACACCCCAGTCGCGAAGCGCGGCAGCATCTTGTTCTTCATCATGTCCGGCCTCAGCGTCGTGAACAACATGTACGAAAACTCGCTCGCGATGTACCTCGAGGTGTTCAACCTGACGTTGGACACGTCGAAGAAGGACAGCACCCTGGACGGCCGCCTTCGGAACGTCGTCGAGGCGTTGACTTTTGATGTGTACAACTTCACGTGCCTCGGTCTGTTCGAACGCCACAAGCTCATGTTCTCGATGCAGATGTGCATTAAAATCGAGGAGGGCGAGGGGCGGCTGAACCGCGAGCAGCTCGACTTTTTCTTGAAGGGGAACCTGAGCTTGGAGAAGTCCAAGCGGAAGAAACCGTACGAGTGGTGGCCGGAACAAGGCTGGGAGGATCTCATGCGCCTCATCAAGCTCGGCTCCGAGGACGAAGAGAGCAGCCAGGGCGGAAGCACCCCCGAGGGCGGCACGCCCGAGGCAGGGACCCCCGCGGAGGGCAGCCCGGCGAAGAGCCAGAAGAGCGCCGGCGAGGACGACGCGCCCGCCGCGGAGGAGCCCGCCGCCGAGGAGCTGGAAGCCGATCCCGAGGCGGACGCCGCGGCCGCGGAAGAGGACGGCGGCGAAGTCACCGAGGTGTTCCTCGACGAGGAAATTCTCGACGAGGAGCCCGCGGAGCCCGCAGAGCCCGAGGAGCCCGCGGAGCCAGAGATTCAATACCGCGTCTCGATCACGTTGTCCATCCCCGAAGCCGAGGAAGACGCCGAGACACCCGGCGAGGGAGGCGAGGAACTCGCCGAGACACCCGAAGAGGGCGGCGACGCACTCGACGAGAGTCTCGAGGAAGTCGTCGAGGAGAAACCCGACGACGGTGGCGAGGCGGGCGCCGAGACGGTCGAAGAGGTCGCCGAAGTAGCCGAGGTCGCCGCCGAAGAAAAGCCGCGCGACTGGATCACCGTCAGCTTCGAAATCGGCGAGGAGAAACCCCCGACGCCGGTGCCGTCGCCGCCTCGTTCCGAAGTCGCCGCGCCGAAGGTGAACCCGTTCAAGACGCTCGCGGATCACATCGAAGAGTACGGCGAGGATTGGAAGGCGTGGTACGACCTCGAAGCCCCCGAGCAATCGCCGATGCCCGGCGGGTTTTCGGACACGCTCGACATCTTCGAGCAGATGCTCTTGCTTCGATGCGTCCGCGTAGATCGCATCACCGTCGCGGTGACGCGGTACGTCATCTCTCGCATGGGCGAGAAGTACGTCCAGCCCCCGAACTTGGACTACCCGAGGATCTACTCCATGTCCAACGCGCTCACGCCTGTGGTGTTCGTGCTCTCGCCCGGCGCGGACCCGGCGTTCGACGTCTTCCGTCTCGGCGAAGATTTGGGATACCGCCCGGGGGCTAAGCTCAAGTACATGGCGCTCGGTCAGGGCATGGGTCCGAAGGCGGCGGAGATGCTCGAGATGGGAAGCACGCGCGGGCTGTGGGTGATGTTGCAGAACTGCCACCTCCTCCCGAGCTGGCTGAAAACGCTCGAGAAAATCCTAGAGAAGATCACGAAGCCCAACAAAGACTTCCGGCTTTGGTTGACGACGGACCCGACGGATCGGTTCCCGCTCGGGATCCTTCAGCGCTCGCTGAAGGTCGTCACGGAGCCTCCGAACGGTTTGAAGCTGAACATCCGCGCGTCGTACGCGAAAATCACGGAGGAGAACCTCGCGGACTGCCCGCACCACGGGTTCCGTCCGCTGACGTACGTTCTCGCGTTTTTCCACGCCATCGTGCAAGAGCGACGCAAGTACGGCAAACTCGGTTGGAACGTCGCGTACGACTTCAACGAGACGGACTTTCGAATCTCGCACTTGCTCATCAACACGTACCTCACGAAGGCGTTCGACAACAAGGACGACGTGTTACCGTGGGGGACGTTGCGGTACCTCATCGGCGAGGCGATGTACGGCGGGCGCGTCTCGGACTCGTTCGATCGGAGGATTTTGACGACGTACCTGAACGAGTACCTCGGCGACTTCCTCTTCGACACGTTTCAGCCGTTCCACTTTTACCAAAACGAAGACGTCGACTACGTCATCCCCGAACACGGCCCGCGGGATAACTACACGAGGATGATCGACAAGCTCCCGCTCGTGCAGACCCCGGAGGCGTTCGGGCTCCACGGGAACGCGGACATCTCGTACTACACCAACGCGACGAAAGAGCTCTGGACCAACTTGGTCGACCTCCAGCCGAGGGTCGCGGGGAAGAGCGGCGGTATCAGCCGCGAGGACTTCATCGCGCAAGTCGCCGCGGACGTCTTGAGTAAGATACCCCCGCCGTTCGACATGCCGGTCATCAAGAAGAAGATTGGGATCCCGTCCCCGACGCAAGTCGTGCTCCTTCAAGAGCTCGCGAGGTATAACCTCCTCGTCCTGAAGATGCTGTCCACGCTGAAGAGCCTTCAGAAGGCGCTCTCCGGCGAGATCGGCATGTCCGGCGACTTGGACCTCCTCGCGACCGCGCTGTTCAACGGCACCCTTCCCGCGGTGTGGGCGAAGATGACCGCGGCGACGGAGAAGAAGCTCGGAAGCTGGATGATGTGGTTCGAGAGAAGGTTCGCGCAGTACACGGATTGGGTCGAGAACGGCGAGCCCGCGGTGATGTGGCTCTCGGGGTTGCACATTCCCGAGACGTACACCGCGGCGCTCGTGCAGACCGCGTGCAGGGATAAAGGGTGGCCGCTGGATAAGTCCACGCTGTACACGAAAGTGACGCAGTACACGGACGCGTCACAAATCACGGAACGCATGCCGCACGGGGCGTACGTCCAAGGTTTGTACCTCGAAGGCGCGTCGTGGGATTTGGAGAAGAGCATCCTGAGGCGGCAAGACCCTAAGGTGCTCGTCACCGAGCTGCCTATTCTTCAGGTCATCCCGATCGAAGCGTCGAAGTTGAAGCTGCAGAGCACGTTCAAGACGCCGGTGTACGTGACGCAGAGCCGGCGAAACGCGATGGGCGTCGGGCTCGTGTTTGAGGCGGATTTGTCCACGGAAGAGCACGGAAGTCATTGGGTCCTTCAGGGCGTCGCGTTGTCGCTGAATATTGATCAATAACTCGCGCGGGGGTGTGAAACCGCGTGCGATAGAACTACTAGTAGGAAATTTAGGTGTAACAACACAATCGATTGCACAAACCGTAGTACCGAAGGTAACCGCTACGTCGACTATTCTATTTTCCCATGAGCAGAGCCATCGCCCTCTCCACCGCGGACTGGGGTTTGCCGTCGCCTTCACCGGCTGGCTCGGTCGTTTGCTTCTTCTTTTTCTTCTTCTTTTTCACCCCGACCTCTGCGGCCGGCAACGCTTCCGGAACCCCCCCCGCTCCGCCCGGGCGACGCCTCTTCTTCCCGCCCGGCGTATCCCCCGTCGTCGCGTCGATCGTCTCCGGCGGCGGCGCCAACGTCGACGCCAACGACTCGATGCTCGCGGGAACGACTTCGAGAGCCTCCGGTTTCCTTTCCACGGCGACGCCGAGACCTAACCCGCCGCTCACGGTCGAGTACGACGGTTTCGCGTCCATCGCCTTCCCGGCGGCGGCGTCGTCGGCGTCGTCTCTGCGATCCACGTCGATGGAAACTTCGAGACCCCGGACTTTCCTCGGGACCGCCGCGCCGAGGTCTTCCCTCGTCGCCGTTCCGACCGCGGCGTTCGACTCGTTCCGTTCCGCCCTCTCCCCCTCTGCCAACCCGTGCATCAGCCGCCACGACCAGTCCTCGTCGTCGATGACCCCGACCGCGGAGCTCTCGCCGCCGTCGACCGCGCGCACGTTCGGTCGCACCGCCTTCGACGCGCCCGCCACTGAGACCCACTCGCACTTCAGCGACTCCGGCGCCTTCGCGTCGTCCCACCAACTTTCGCCCAGCCCCGGCGGCGGCATCGCGCCGTCGCTCAACAGTGGACGCAGCGCGTTGTACGACGCCACGACGTCGACCGCGAGCTGGTGCAACGACGTTCGAACGCGCGCGACGGCGGCGACGGAGACGAGCGCGAACGGCACGAAGTAGGAATGCGCGGTCTGTCCGCTCAGCGCCTCCGCGCACGCGAGCGCGGCGTCGTCCGCGTCCGCGACGACGCGCGCGACGGCGCGAAACCGTCGCGCGAGATCTTCCCAGAGCGCGCGCGGCGGGAGCTTCCACATCGCGTGCGCGCCCGCTCTCACCGCGGGGGTGCTCAGCGCGGTTTCCCTCGCGCGCTCGGAGACGCCGGCGTGTAATCCGTCGCGCAGCGCCGCCGCGGCGGCGCCGACGTCCAGCGACGCGATCGCGCGAAGGTGGCGCGTGAGCCCTCGCATGCGCTGGAAGTGCACCGCGCGTCGGTGCTGGCTCGCGGACTTGTACATCACGCGCTCCCACAGCGCGGTCTCGCGTCGGAGCTCGTCGCATTGGAGCGCGGTCACGAGCGACGGCGCGGACGTCGACGGGTCGTTCTCGTCGCCGCCGCCACCGAGGGCGTCGAGGGCTCGGCGCATGGACGCGAGCGCGCCGTCGGGGAGGCTTCGCGCGGGGACCGCCGTCCGCAGCTCCGGAGGGAGCGGCGGAAGGGGCGGCGCCGTCCCTGCCATGGTGCGCACTCGTTGTGATTTCTCGGGCGCTGAAAACTTCTTCGCGAAAAATGAATCTTTGGATGACATTTACAGGTACACCGTCACGCCTATACGCCTCACTGCTTGAACCTCGTGCCGTAATGCGTCGTCTTCGACGGATACTTCACCGCGACGCACCCCTCGAACGGCCGGACGTGTTTGTAAAACTGCTGCGCGTTCGTCTTCCCGTTGTCGCTCACGGTCTCCACCCCCGGGGTGAAGAACCCCATCACTCCCGCGTCCTCCGCGAGCTTGTGCCGCTTCTCGTTCTTGATCGAATAACTGCCGGTCATGTGATTCGTCCACCCGGTCGTCGTCTTCGTACACGGCGGCGGGTGAGGCTTGATGTTCGACGGGTGCTGCGGGCGCCAGTGCGACATCCCGGGCATGCGGTCGCGGCCGTACTGGTCGAGGTCGTAGGGCAACATCGCGTTCTTCTCCGACGCGCGCGTGAAAACGCCGTCGCTCTGCGCCATCGCTTTCTTATTATACGGCGCGACGTTGATGAACCCGCTGTATCCGGGGACGTGTCTCGTCGATCGCGTCGTCCCGAGGCCGAACTCGCCGGTGCTGGGCACGTTCACCCTCGCCTTCGCCTTCACGGAAGGATCCGAGCCGTACTTGCCGAAATTTTGATCGTACACCGTCGTCGCCTCAAACTTCGGCTCGATGACGCGTCGTTCCGCCCGCGCGAAGTCCCACGGACCGCTCACCGCGCGCGGCGCGTCGAACGACTTCGCGAACGCCGTCGTCCTCGCGGTCTTCTCCGCCGCGAGGACGGACTCGTCGTTCTCGTCGTTCGAGCGTTCGCCGTCGCTCTCCTCCGAGGACGCCGCGTCCGAGGGCGTCTTGTACTCGTAGCTGTACGACGTCTTCGCGATAAACCGCGCGTCCGCGGACTTGGCCGCCTTGTTTTTGCTCTGGTCGCCGATCCAGTACCCGCCGCCGGTCTTGTCCGGGACCTTGTACGCGCTGGCGTCCGCGCGGGTGAGTTGCGTGTCGTACAGCGTCTTCGGGATTTGGTCCGAGGTGAATTCGGCCGCGAGCGCTTTCAAGTGCTTCGCCCCCGGTTCCTTGCCGATGTACTTGCTCGTGCTGACGGGGATCAACAAGTTTTCCTCAGACGGAATGTACCCGGTGTAGCCTGGACGGAGAGAACGGAACGGGAGGCGGAGGACGTCAGCGGCGCGTCGTCGTCGTCAGGGAGCGAGCGTATCGGAAATCCAAAATTAATCTAATCGTCGTCGTTGTAATAACGCAAATCGTCGATTCGCGACGGAGGGACGGGCGACGGAGGCGACGCACCCGACACGCCCTTGGACACGCGGTATCCAAGGTAGGAGTAGTTGCCTTGACCCATTTCGTCGCGAGCGCGTTCGAGTGCACGACCGTGCGAGACCGCGCGAGACCGCGCGATTCGGAGTGTCTGTCTCGTGTCGGCACTAGCTATGATAGGGGGTTCCGGAAATGGCATTTCGATTGCGTTGGCGCGAGAAGCGCGATCAGGGCGAATCTGTATCAGAGCCAATAGGAAAGTTGCGCCAAGGCGCCGAGCGACACTCTCCAACGCGCCTCGCACGCAGCACACGCCGCACGATCGTCATGTCCTTCACCATGGGTGCGTTCCAACCCGCGCACCTCGTCCAGACGCGCGCGCGCGTCGCGTCTCCCTCGTTCGTTCCCGCCCCGGCGTCGTCTCCGTCCGCGGAACGACAGTCGCACACATCCATCCATCCGTGCCAACTGGCGTCTCGCGTATTAACATCAATCATCCCGTTCCGTCGCCGTCCATCGTCTCCTCAGCCGCCGCGAGCACGTCGACCGCCGCGCTGACGACGACGCTCCGCAAGCAGAACGTCGCCTCCAAGCGCGGCGTCGCGCTCGTCCCGCGCGTCGCCGGGGTGAACGAGCTCGGGCAGATCGCAGACGGCGCGTCGGGCGCCGTCGCGTTCCTCGCCGTCGCCGCCGGCGCCGCGGGGGTCTCGTTCGCGTCCTCCGCGGCGCTCGAGAAGCGCGTCGAGGAGGCGATCGTGAAAGCTGAGAGCTACGGCATCGACCTCACGGACTTGTACTACGACTTCGACGTCCCCGGGGACCAGTACCCTTTCGGCGATGGGGAGGAATGGATGCCGAAGAGCTGGAAGCCGCCGAAAACCGGGGACAGCAAGTACCTCCCGACGAAGATGCTGGGGCAGATTCAGATCAGGACGAACCAGTACGAGGCGATTCAGGTGTGCAACGAGAAGGGGATCGACATCGCGGATTTGTGCGTGCCGTTCGAGGACTACGAAGGCGAGTTCGACACGAACGCGAAGCGTCTGAACGAGATGAGGAAGAGGATCGAGGCGGCGAAGTGAAGGATTCACGGGCGTCGCGATTCGTCATAGCACTACAAAACTAGCTACTTGCACGCGTAAGAGAGAGAGAGAGAGTGAATCACCACGCGAGTCCACTCGCTCGACCGAGCGATCGCAGTGCATCGCCTCGCCTACCTCCCCGCGGCGGGGCGATCCGGGCGAGGCAAATCGTACCCGCTTCCGACTCGTCCGTACGTGTCCCCGCCTAATCGGCACACGGGCGCGTATCGAGCCATGTCCACCCTCGGTTTCCCTTCCCATTCCACGTTCGCGACCGCCTCGTGGATGTGGAACATCACGACCTCTCCTACGATCGCCGTCGCCGTGACGACGCCGTCCGCGTTGGTCACGTCGTAACTGTGCCGCAACTTGCACTCCATGTGAAACGCGGACTCCTTCACCCGGGGCGGCTTCACCTTCGCGGACGGCACGCGCGTCAAGCCGGAGAGGTCGAACTCGTCGTCCTCGGCGTCGAAGTTCCCGCACGTGTGGTTCGCGGCGTTCACGAACCACTCGGACATCACGCACACGACGAACTCCTTCGTCGCTTCGATGTTCGCCCACGTGTCCTTCTTCGCCCCGCCCGGCTTGCGGCACGCGCTGAACATCACGCACGGGGGGTCGTGCGAGATCACCGTCGCGTACGAGAAGGGCGAGAGGTTCCCGACGCCGTCCGCGCTCAGGGAAGAGACGAACGCGATAGGCCTCGGGACCACCGCGGATATCATGAGCGGGTAGCACGACTTGAGGTCCTTCGGATCGAACGGAAGCATCGCATCGTTCGCGAACGGGAGCGGCTGCTTCGTCCCGGGGGTCCACTCCGGGTTCGGAGCAGGTTGGAGCTGGAACGACGCGGGCGGCGTCGCGTCCGCGGCGTCGTCGCCGTCGAGCGACATCCTGTGTGACGAGCGCAGGACGTGACGTGCACGGTTTGTGTCTTTCTAACAATTTCTACGAGGCAAACAACAAAAGGTTTACTTTCCGCGAGCGTTCGTCGTAAACTCGAAGAGCAGGCGCGTCGCCGTGGACGACTCGCTGTTCAGCTGCATGTTCAGCTTGTCCGTGAGCTTGTACACGAGCGCGAACGTCGTCTGCATCTCGCTCTCCTTGAGCTTCCTCGACATCGTCGCCTGCAGAGAGTCGCCTAACATGAGCTCCCAGTCCGACCCCAAGGAAAACTGCGAGATATTCCGGAAGGGATCCGTGCTCGGGTCCAGCGACAACAAACCCGGGATCGATGGCGCGGTCGTGACCCTCCATCGCGCCTTCCCGAGCTGCCCCCCGGTCTCGATCTTCGGCATGAGCGTCGCGACCGTGCTCGCCGCGAGGTTCGAGAACGCGAGCTGGCCGTCCTGTTCCAGGAGGCTCTCCGTGAGTTGCCCTTCGAAAATCCTCGCCGCCTCTGCGACGGCGGCGTCTCGGTCGTTCGGGCCGACGATCTGGTCCCCGGTGCCGACGCCGCCGACGACCTTACCGCCCACGGTGCCGCCGCCGACGACGGCCGCGGCCTTCGCCCCGGCTCGCCCGCTGCCGCTCGTGATGACCAAATTCTCGGTCCAGTTCGACGCCTTGCCTTGCACGAGCGCGCGAATGTCCGCGCCCACGAGAGAGACGTCGAGCGTCGGGTCTAAACCGTGCTCGGGGACGAAAACCGCGCGGTTCGGGTGCTCCCTGGACAGACGGACCTGCGTCGCGACGAGATTGATGTCGCCTCTCTCGAAGTTGATCGCGCCGCTCGGGCGAATCAGCACCGGATCCGCGGCGCCGTTCACCTCAACCTCGCCGCCGACGCCAAAGTTTAAGACGAAGGGGTACACCGCGCTGAGTTCCGGGCCGACGATGAGTCGCAAGCCGCGGAAACGCAGCGGGAGCTGCTCGAGTGCGCTCGCGTCCTTGTCCGCCGTCTTACCGCCCTTCGCGGGCGTCCCGGGCGGCGATGCGCGCTGTAAGAAACCCGCGAGGCTTCTTCGCGCTTCTCTTCCGAAAAATCCGCCGGTGCTCGTTGAGCCGGGGCGGCTGGCCGCGCTGACGCCGCCGCTCGGGGCCGCGTTCGGTTGAATGAACGCCGTGCCCTTGGACAAACGAAGCGAGCCGCCGATCTCGGGCTCGAGAAGCGTCCCCTTGACGACGAGATCCGCGTCCAAGCGACCGCTGTACACCGCGCGCGCGCGGACTTCGACCCCGGACGCCTCCGCGCGGATGCCTCCTTGCACGTCCGCGCGCGCGACCAACCCTTCCCACGTCTCCCCGCTCGCGCCGCGTCGCGGTTGCAGCACCGGGACCGCGCCGCGGATCTTGATCGATCCTCTCGGACCGCACTTCGCGTCGAAGTGGTCCGCGTACAGCGTGTTCCGCTGAATCCGCACGTTCGCGCTGACCGGATACAGCGGCCGCTGCAGAAGCGGGGAGACGATTTTCGCGCGCGTGATGACCGCGGCGCCGTCGTACACCGGGTCCGCGAGCGTCCCTCTGACCGCGAGCGTGATGTCCGCGCCGCCGGCTTGCCACTCCACGGGCCCGGCGCTCCCGAGGCTCGGGGCGGACAGCGCGCTCACGAGGTGCATCCCGCCGTCCTGCACGGACCAGTCGACCGCGACGCTGCGGTCCTCCGCGTCCGGCAACGGCAGGACGCCGCTCAGGCGCAAATGACCGGGGGTGATCGTCGCGTTCCTCTTGCTGCTCGACGCCGGGTTCGCCTCCGCGTGGAACCGCGCGGTGCGCGAGGGCGTCACCTCCGCGGACGCGTTCGCGTGGCCGAGCTTCACGCTCCCGATGCGCCCTTCGCTGAGGTGCGCGCGCACGCTGCCGGTCGGCGACGAAGGCGACCCGCCGATGTCGCCGGAGACGAACAGCGTTCCCGTGATGGTCGGCAGCGGCGGCGGCGGAGGCGGCGGCGCACCCGCGGACGCGCTCGCCGCGGAGGTTATGTGATGAATGATCGGCGCGAGCCTCTGCGCGGGGAGGTCGATGACCGCGAACGCGGCGTTTTGCGTCTCCCCGAACAGGTTCCCGTCCAGTTTCACGACAGCGCCGTCGGATTTGAGCTCGAGCCGGCGCAAGTGCAGACCCTCCACGGCGTCGACGTTCCCTTGCGCTTGCACGGACTGCACTTGGTATTGTCCCCACTGCCACTCGTTCCCTTCGACGTCAAAGTCGACCGCGGTGATGTTCGACGCCGGGCTCCCTGAGTCGGACACGATCGACGCCCCGGCGCCGCCTTTCACTTCGACGACGCCCCTCCAGCGGCCCTTCAAATCTTGCAACCCGGGGAGTTGCACGGGCGCGTCCGTGTTCGCGGCGTCCGCGCCAATCTTCGCGGTCCTTCCCGCGGCCCTTTGCTCCGCGGCGAGCACCGCCGCGGCCTGGTCGAGCTGCCTCCCGAGCTCCTCGGAGGCGGTTATCGCCAACTTGCGCACCTCGTGAAGGAAGTGGTCCTTCGCGCGCGTGTACTCCAGCGGCGTCGCGCCTTCGCGTAACACCGCGGCGAGACGCACCGCGGGGAGCATCTCCTCGACATCCGCCTGCGGGACCGCGAGCATGAGCCTCCACGCGCCGGGGTCCATCTCCTCTACCGGCGTCGCGGGTTCTTCCGTGACCAAGCTCTCGAGATCGCCCTCCGTCGCCGCGTTTGAATCCATCGCCGCGGCGGCGGACTCCTCGCTTTGGTTCCCCTCAGGGAAACTCTTGACCTTCGTCGCGATCGCGGTGAGACGATCCATCACCCCCGCGAGCGGGTTGCTCGAGCTCGGCTTCTCCTCTGCGACGTCTTGTTCCGCGCTCGCGACTGGCTCGTCGGTCATAAACTCGCGGTAGTCGTCCACGATGTTGTTCGCGTTCGGGGGGATCATCTGCGAGAGGTTCATCGACGCCTCGGTCTCTTCCGCCGCCGCGGGCGCGGCGTCGGTCTCCGCGGCGTCTTCCTCGACGACCGCCGCGTCTTCCGTCTCCGCCGCGACGTTCGCGACCTCTCGCGCGATCTCCTCGACGGTCGAGTCGATCGTCTCCTCGACGACGCGCGCGATGTCCCTCTCGTCGACGTCGACGACCGGCGTTTCGGGCGCGGTGACCTCTTCGGTCGCCGCGTCCGCGGTCGCCGCCTCGGTCGCCATCGCCGTCGCCGTCGGCGCCGCCGCCGCCGTCTCCGCGCGCGTGGACGCCCCGCCGAAGAGCCGACGAACGTTGGAAAACAAACGCCTCACGAACTCGGGGCGCTTTTTCGTGCTCGTCTCCTCTATCGCGGCGTTCATCGCGACGGGCGCGTCCTCGAGACCCTCCGCGGCGGCCACGAGCTCGTCCACGAGCTCGTCCACGACGCTCGCGACGTCGTCCTCGGACGCCGCGCGCGAGGCGAGGTCGACCGTCTCCACGGACGCGCGCGACGCCGACGGCACGTCGACGTCCATCGCGCGCGCGGGCGCTTCGTCCGTCGCCCCGTCCGCGACGATCTCCGCCGCGATCTGTTCCTCGACGGACGGCAAGACCACCGGCGGCTCCGGTCGCGGCGGCGGCAACGACGCCCAGACCGCGTCGTCCAAGCAGTGCTCGCCCTTGAGCGTGTACTTCGACCGTCGCTGATCCAACGCCGCGCGCTCGAGGCGCACGACGCGACCGTTCCAAGACGCGTCCGCGTCCAGGACCTCGCCTTGCACGCCGCTGAGCCTCGGCTGCTGCACGCGGAGCGTCGCGGCGCCGAGCTTCTCGCGGAGATCGACGTTGATCTTCGCGCGTTCGACGCGGCCGCGCAGCGACGCGAGCTCGAGGTCGTCTAAACGAAGCCCCGCGACGTCTAGCACGCCGCGCCCGTCCGAGCCGCTCACCTCCGCGCGCAGCAAGCCGCGCCGAATCGACATCGACATCGCGGACGCGGGGGGCTCCTGCGCGTCCGTCGCCGCGGGCGCGGAGCTCGATGCCGCCGGCGCCGCCGCGGGGTTATCGAACCGAAACCGGAGGTGCTCGTCCGCGCGACCGCGCGCGTTGACGTTCACCACGGACAGGCTCGCGTCCACCTCCCCCGCTAACCTGGGCGCGAGCTGGAGCTGGTTCACTCTGAACCCGTCGAGGTTCACCTTCCCTTTGAAGACCGGGTCGTCCTTCCCGTCCGGGGAGCACACGTACGGGGACGACGGCGCGTGATCGACGCCGCTCAGCGAGAACGCATCCGCGGCTTTGTTCGCCGCGTCCCTCGACGCAGGCGTGACCTTCGGGAGCGACGCCGCGGTCGCGCCGCCGGCGCCTTCGACGGAGCCTTTCACCTTCACGGAGCCGGACAGACGCAGACGCAGACGGTCCGGCGGCGCGAGTCGAGCTAGGTCGTCCTCCGCGACGACGAGCGCGGCAAGGTCGAGCGACCGGAGCGTCGCGTCAATCTCCGCGGCGGTGAACGACGGCCTTCCCGCCGCGAGCGATTCGTCGATCGTCCTCGCCGCGAGCGCGACTTCCAACGGAGGGTAACTCGTCTCCGCGACCGTCTTGAACTCGACCGCGGGCGCGTTCACCGTCGCGGACACGCGCTGTCGCGTGATGCTCAGATCCCCCGCGATGTCCGCGCCCTCCACCGCCCACGTTGCGTCCACCTTCGGAGCCGCGTGCGGACCCACGATGGTCGCCTTCGCCACCCCGGGGGACGAGGGCACGATCTTGTCGTACAACGCGGGGGGGATCCCGAACGTGTTCGCGTTCGCCGATTTCCCCGCGCCGGCGACGACGGCTTGCTCGCTCGCGAGTTGCTCGACCATCCCGCTCAGGGGACCGTCCGAAGCGAATAGATGCTTCAGCCCGCCCGGCAACGCCGCGACCCATCGCTCCGTCTCGCTCTCACTCGTCGACGCGAGCTTCGCCTCGTCCGCTCGCGCCGCGGACGCCGTCGCGCCTTTCATCGCGAACGAGTTCACGACGCTTCTGGGGTCGAAGCCCTCCGCTTCCATCTCGACGTTCACCGCGTTAGGGTGCGACAACGCGTTGAGGTCGAGACGCACGGTCCCAGACGCTCGCCCTTCGCCGCCCGCGAGCGGGGACGCTTCCGCTTCGTGTAACGTCAGCTTCTGCGTCCACGTGTCGACGGTGAACACCGCGCGCGCGTCTTTCACGGCGAAGCAGTCGTACGCGCCGACGGCGCCGTCCGCGGCGCCCGCTCGAATCGCGTCCTCCGCGAGCGCGGCTTCCGACCCCGGCTCCGCGCGCGTGAGATCCTCGGGGAGCGGCGGGATCGTCTCCACGTTCCCGGTGAATATCGGGAAGTCCAGCGGTCCGCCGACGTACAGGTTGCCTCGAAGCGCGCCCGCGACCGGTCTCGGCGGCGGTCGCACGCCCAGGGTTTCCCGGAGCGCGTGCGCGTCTACTCTTTGGACTTGCGCGGAAATTCTGTACTCGCCGCTGAGCCCCGATCCGGACTGCACCACCTCCGGTCTCGGCGCGTCCATGCCGTTCTCTCGCAGCTCTCGTAGTTTCGCCATGTCCTTCTCCCCCGGGCACAAGTCCAAATCACCCGACGCGGTCAGCGGCACCGCGCCGTAGTGCCCTTTCCCCCCGTGCAGGTACAGGCGCTTCCCTTCGAACACGAGGTCCGCGTCCGTGTCCGCGAAGCTATCCGGGGAGTCGAAGAAGTGGAAGTTCAGCCCTCTGGCGCGTATCTGTCCTCCAAACTCGGGGAATCGCCAGCTGTCCGTGTCGTTGCAGCGCAGCCGCAGTTCGCCGTCGAGCCGCCCGGCGCTGACGTCGAGCGGTAACCCGGGGATCGTCCTCTCCACGACCGCCGCACTCGTGTTGTTCAGCTGGATGCGCACCTTCAGATCGTTCCTGTGGTGCGGCCAAAACCCTGGGGGATTCGGTTTGATCTCCTCGACGTTCTTCCTGTCCTCGTCCGCGCTGGGCGGAACGAGACTTATGTACGCGCGGATCGTCCCGCCGTCGGTCCCGCGCGCGACCTCCCGCGCGAGAGATCGTACCTCCGCCTCGGTCTGTTCCGCGCGTAAATTCCTCGGGAGCGTGTCGCTCTTCATCGTGACGATTCGCTCCGCGGGCGGGACGCCGCGGCTCACCGGGTTCACGGTCGCGTCGATCTCTAAGCGCCCTTTATTCGAGATGTTCACCGTGCCGTTCAGCCGTTTCAACAGCCTCGGGTCCGGGTCCCCGGCGAGGTGAAGCGACGCGGTGCCGTTCGCGACTCTCACCGACTCGAGCGCGAGTTTAGGACCGCCGCCGCCGCTTCCGTCCGCGTCACCCGCTCGTTTCGGGAGCGAGATCGTCGGCCGGGCGGATATCGGGATCGTGTCGTCCGGGAACCCGAGCCAAGAGCTGTTGTCGCCTTGCCTCAACGTCGCCTGCACGCCTTCGAGGTGCGCGGCGACGACGATTCGAAATTGAAGCAACGACGCAATCGGTCGAAGCGAGAGCTTCACTTTCGCGACTTCCACGATCGACCGTTCCGCCTCCGCGGGACCTATCACGAGCGGACCTACGTCCACGAGAGAACCCACGCCTAGCAGCCCCGTGGGCCACAGACCTTTGCATCGACCGATGCGAATCGGACGGTTCGCGGCTTGCGACACCGTCGCGGACATCCACGGCAGAGCCTGATTCACGAAGTGCCTCCCGACGTAGTGCGACAGACCGGTCGACGCGACGAGGATGCCGCTGAGCCACAGCGCGGCGATGCCCAACTTCGTGAGGACGTACTCTCGCCACTCCCGCCACGCCCCCGCGATCGCTTCGCCGGTGAGGCGCGGCCAGTCGTCCTCGACGACCGCCTGCAGGGTCGCCTCTTGCACCGTCGCCTCCGACTCCGCGAACGATTCGAACACGTCGATATCGACGACGTCGTCCGAGTCCATCGGTCCTCGCCGTATCTCCCCCAGCCGCGGCTTCGGTTTGTTAATGGGCTCGAACTCGCCCGCGCCCGTGTACCCGCTGACGCTCTTGCGCGGGATGCTCGAGTCCTCGGACGCGCCCCCGGGCATGAAATTCTTCTTCGCGGAGGTGATCACCCGCGACCCCGCGCTCTTGCGACGTCGCGCGGGCCTCAGCGCGCACAGCGCGGGCCAGGACGACGTCGCTATCATCGACCCGCGGCTCAGCGGCGCGCCCCGGAACGTCGAGCTCGCGCGCGCGCGCAGGTGCACGACCCTCCGCGCCGTCGTGGGCGGCGTCGCGCTCCGCCAGCCCCCGCGCGACGCGCCTCCGGGCGCGCGCGCTCGCCCGACCACCGCGGGCTTCCCCATCGCGGCCGCCATCCCCGACCGGACGGTCCGCTCGAGTCGACCGCGTCGACCCGGGGAAGGAGTGTCGCGACGCGCGGCGCGGCCCGTGCGCTCGCGCTCGCGCGTGTGACGTCCAGCGGCGGACGACGACGCTCGTCGGGCGGGGAGAATTCGTCGAAGAGGCACCGGCTGAAAATCGAGAGGCTCGAGACGTCGCGTCGCATTCCACGTAGGCGCGCGACGGAGGCGCCCGGCGGAGGACGATGTTCCGCCGTCGGAGGCGCGCGTGAGACGTATCATGACGTTTACAGACGCGCTGGACCCGAGGGCGTTCCTCAAGGAGCCGAGGGCGAGAGGCTACGCGCTCGCGCAGGGATGCGCGCTCCTTTCCGCGATCTCGGCGATCGCGAGCACCGCGCTCGCCAACCGAGGCGCGAACTTCCCGGCGTGGCAGTCGTTCATCTTGTACGCGCTCCTCGCAGCGTACTTCGTCCCCGCGCACGCGCGAGCGAGATACCTCGAACGGAGTAGTTCGACGACGACGACGGCGGCGGCGACCGCGGACGACGCGAGGACATCGGACGCGACGCCGGGAATCGTAACAACGAACGACGACGACGACGCGGCGGCGTCCGCCGCCGCGAACCCGGGCGATGCCGAGACGAAGAGCACGAGAACGCTCGCGAGGTACGCCCTCCTCGCCGCGATCGACACGCAGGCGAACTACTGCATCGTCAAGGCGTTCAAGTACACGTCCCTGACGAGCGTGACGCTGTTGGACTGCGCGGCGATTCCGTTCTCGATGGCGCTCGGCGCGGCGACGGTAGGCAGCGTGTTCACTCGCGCGCACGTCTTAGGAGGCGGCGTCGCGTTCGCGGGTCTCGCGATCCTCGTCCTCGCGGACGCGTCGTCGTCGTCGTCGTCGTCGTCGTCGTCGTCGTCGTCGTCGTCCGCGAACGGGGGAGGCTCGAACCCCGTGCTCGGGGACTTTCTCGTCCTCGTCGCCGCGTTTTTGTACGCGTGCAGCAACGGGATGCAGGAAGCGTCGCTCCTCGACGGCGCGACCGCGAGGGAAATTTTGGCGCACGTCGGAGGGATCGGCGCGTGCATTTCCGGTCTCCAGTGCGCGGCGTTCGAGTCCGAGGAGCTCGCGAGCGCGAAGGAGGCTGGGGGATTCGTCGGATTTTGCCTGTTCGCCGCGTTCGCGGCGTCGCTCTTCGCGATGTACGCCGCGGTGCCGAGCGTGTTGTCGCTGTGCGGCGCCGCGGCGTTCAACGTGAACATGCTGAGCGCGGATCTGTGGGCCGCCGCGGCGCGAGTGATGATCTTCGGAGGGTTCGGGTCGTGGGCGAGCGGTCTCTCGTTCGTCGCGTCGCTCGCCGTCGTGACGATCGGACTCGTCGTCTTCGCCGCCGCGGGGGAGCCGCTGCCGCCGGATCGGAAACGCGACGGCGCGGTCGAGATGCGGTACGAGGTTTTAGACGAGGAAGGCGGCGGCGGCGGGGATGAGGTCTCGAGCGGGCGCTTGATCGCCGGCGATGCGTAGGTTCACTCTGTAGACTAGTTAGTTCGGCGCAGTAGTCAGTGAAATCATCACAAACGTCCTGTCCTCGGACGACGAAATCGAAATCCGCATCCGGGCACCCTTGTCAGGTACCGGGGTCCTTTTTCGCGGAGGTAACAGACGGTCGCG
>Ga0181559_10001061_pt1 | contig 26739 bp, 14 predicted proteins | sample 011ome_21_FD_133752 | JGI IMG/M metagenome (GOLD analysis project Ga0181559, IMG submission 133752) | Coastal salt marsh microbial communities from the Groves Creek Marsh, Skidaway Island, Georgia - 011508AT metaG (megahit assembly) | ecosystem: Environmental > Aquatic > Marine > Intertidal...
CGCGATGCCGTCGCCGTGCGCGCGGGGGCGCGCGGCGGCGGCGGCGGCGTGGGGGGGGAGGCGTCGGGGGGATGGCGACGGGGATCGGGATTCTGATTCGGACGCGTCTTCGCGGAGGACGTCGTGGGCGACGGCGGCGACGCACGCGAGTTATCTGAGCACGTCCGCGGCGCCGTTCGCGCCCGCCGTCGCGGGGGTGATAGCCGCGGAGGAGATCATCGAGGAGGGCGACAGCGACTACGAGGAGGAGGAGGAGGAGGGCGGCGGCGAAAGTCCTCAAGGAACGGCGTTCACATCGCGAACGGGCTCGTATGGGAACCAGTCTGCTTCGCTCACCTCTGACGCGATGGACGCGACGGACGCGGGCGGGTCGGGGTCCGGAGGGTCGGGCGCGTCCGGGGACGAGAACGTCGACGCGAACCGCCGCGGGCGCGGCGGTTTCGCGAGCCCGGACCCCGACGCGTTCAAGCCGCCGGTCGCGCGGTACGCGCGACGGTTCGGGAAACGAACCGGCGTGTCCGCGGCCGCATCCCCGCCGCCCGCGGTCGGACGACGGACGCGGCGGCGACGCGCGTGGTACGTCGTCGTCAACGCCGGCGACTCCCTCCTCGGCGTGCGGTTGGTCCCTCGGACGGTCGCGGCGGACGCGCGGCGCGAGGAGTTCCTGTCGTTCTCTCCGGGTCCGATCGCGCCGGTGCGATGGACCGACGCGAACGCGAACGCGGCGGCGGCGGCGGTCGATCGCCGCCGCGTCGTGGACATGCGCGCGTGGACGGCGCTCGAGTCCGACGCGGTGCTCTCCAAAGCGCTCGCGGCGACGCTGCGCCTGGGGTACTCGATCGTGGACTACGAGCTGCACGTGCTCTCCGTGGCGCACGCCGCGGACGTCGACGCCGCGCCGTCCGTCGTCGCCGTCGTCGTCAGCGTGCTGCAAGCGCGAGGCGAACGGCGTCAGATGGAGCAGCGCGCGTTCGCGGCCGCGGCGTGCGCGCCGTCGACGCCGTGGCGCATCGTCGCGTCCGTTGTGGAGTGCCCGCTCGCGGCGTTCCCGCCGCCGCCGCCGCGACTGCTGTACAGCGTCGAGGTGGATCAGTCCGGCGCCGGCGCGAGCGCGCGCGCGAAGAGCGCGCATCACGGGTCCGCGGGCGTCGCCGCGAGCGCGAGAGCGATCGCGATCGCGCGCGCGCGGCTCACGGCGTTTCGTCGCGCCGCGCACGTCCCGACGCGCCGCGCGATGCGGTGCGCGTCCGTGTCGTCGAACGCGAACGTCGCGAACGGCGGCGCGAGCGTCCCGGTGATTCTGCACCCGACGATGCCGCTGTGCGTGTTGGGGTACGGCAGAAGCGCGCGGGCGCGGGGGAGAGGGGACGACGACGACGATTGATTGACGACGATTGACGAGATGACGACCGCGTAGGCGATATGTAGACGATTATGTGAATTAGGAATCGACGATAGCGACGAAGACTCCGCAGATCTAGCTATACGTATAGATGAGACGCCCTCACCCCGATCAGTCAGTCGCTCCTCGCTCCTGGTTTGCCCCAGATTCGAATCGTGCCCTCGCGCCCGCCCCCCTCGCCCGCCTTGTCGTCCCCCGCGTACGCCAGCAACAGCTCCGTCGGCGACCACGCGACCGCGTTCGACGCCGCCCTCGTCGTGATCTTATGCGCGCACTCCCCCGTCGCGACGTCCGCGATGTCGATGAACAGATCCTCCGACGCGCTCGCGAGGTACGTCCCGTCCGCTGAAAACGACAGCGTCCGCACCGGCCACTCCAACCGCGGCACCGTCCGCACGCACGCGCTCTCCCTCGCGTCCCAGATGGACACGAGCGCGTCCGCGCTCCCGACCGCGAAGTGCGCGCCCGTGGGGTCGAACGCGATGCAGTAACACCCCGCGGTGTGCGCGTGTATCGTGTGCGCCGCGGTCATGGAGGGAAACTCTAGAACCTCCACCGTGCCCAGCCCCGTCGTGAGGTAAAACCGCGCGCCCGCGTTGTCCCAGTCGATCTCGTTCACCTCGAACGGGAACTTGGTCGTCTTGATGATCTTGTGCTTCCGCGCGTCGACGAAGGAGACGACGTCGTCGCGGTCGCCGACCGCGATCGTGCCGCCGTCGGGCGACCACGCGACGTTGATGTTTTCCCCCGACGTGTCCACCTTCGCGACGCACCTCGACCCGCCCGCGGCGCGCGCGTCCCATATCCGCAGCGTCTTGTCCGCGCTCACGCTCGCGAGGACGTCCGACTGCGACGGGTCCCACGTGAGCTGGTCCACGCTGTCGCTGTGGCCCTTCAGCTCGATCTCCTTGCCGCTCTGCACGCCGTGCTCGACGTCCCACACCCGCGCGGACTGATCGACCGAACCGGACGCGAGCTTCCGACCCGCGCGGTTCCACGCCACGGAGTGGACCTTCTTCTTGTGGCCGACGATCTCGCGCGAGATCGCGCCCGCGGTGTCGAACGCGGCCACCATCGCGCGACCGCCGGCGTGCGTTCGCGCGTTCGACGTGTGAGTCGTCCCGCGAGGCCTCGGCGCCGGCTGGCGCGCGGAAAACCAGCAGAGAGCGCCGATTGTTGAAAGCGAGAAAACGCATCTGAAAGCCGATTGTTGAAAGCGAGAAAACGCATCTGAAAGCGGTCATCACACCGATGAACGTTCGCGCGCGCGGTCGAGCCCGATCCACTTTTTCCACTCTTTTTCCTCGTTCGTTCCGGATAGGGCGAGTCAGACCTGAGAGACTCCCGCGCGCTTCACGCCGCACGCACCCCGGTCAACATGAGCAAAGAGGTGCGTCGACACGTCCGCACGCGCGCGTCGCATCGTCCCTCGCGCGCCGTCGCGACGCGCCTTCACCCCGCCGCCGCGCCGCGCGCCGCCGCCGCGCCGCGCGCGAAACCACAAAAACACATCTCAGCCGTCGATCGACCTTCCTCCGCGTTCGACCGCCTCGCCTCCCGTCTCGTGTCGTCTCCATCGCTCGAACCGCGCCCATCCATCGCGACTGACGCGTCCGTCCTCCTCTCTTCGCCGCCTCCGCGCGCGCCCTCCGCAGGTCGAATCCGAGTTCGATGAGGGCCACGTCCTGTTCAACCCGCGCCCGATGTACGCGGACGCGCTGTACAAGTTCAAGAGCAAGGTGATCTGCACGCTCGGGCCGGTGTCCAGGGAAGTCCCGGTCCTGGAGAAGATGCTGCGCGCGGGGATGAAAGTCGCGCGGTTCAACTTCTCGCACGGCGAACACTCGTACCACCAGCACACGCTGGATAACCTGCGGATCGCGAGCGCGAACACGGGCATCCTGTGCGGCGTCCTGCTCGACACCAAGGGCCCGGAGATTCGCACCGGGTTCCTCGCCAACGGAGACGCCGTGCATCTCACCGCCGGGAGCGAGGTCACGCTCACGACGGACTACGAGCACAAGGGCGACGAGACGTGCATCGCGGTGTCGTACAAGAACCTCGCGAAGGACGTCCGCCCGGGGTCGAAGATTCTCGCCGCCGACGGAAGCATCACGTTCACCGTCTTACAGTGCGACGTGACCGGCGGCAAGGTCACCGCGCGCGTGGAGAACAACGCGAAGCTCGGGGAGAGGAAGAACATGAACCTCCCGGGCGTCGTCGTGGACCTGCCCACGATCACGGAGAAGGATACGAACGACCTCTTGGAATGGGGCGTGAAGAACAAGGTGGACTTCATCGCCGCGAGTTTCGTGAGGAAAGGGAGCGACCTCGATCACATTCGCGAGGTCTTGGGCCCCGCGGCGGCGACGATCTCGATCATAAGCAAAGTCGAGAATCAAGAGGGCTTGGACAACTTCAAGGACATCGTGGACAAGTCCGACGGCGTCATGGTCGCGCGCGGGGACCTCGGGATGGAGATCCCGATGCACCAGATTTTCCTCGCGCAAAAGCGCATGATCAAGCGATGCAACGAGCAAGGCAAGCCGGTCGTGACCGCGACGCAGATGCTCGAGTCCATGACCGGCGCGCCGAGGCCGACGCGAGCGGAGGCGACGGACGTCGCGAACGCCATCTTGGACGGCACCGACTGCGTCATGCTCAGCGGCGAGACCGCCGCGGGCGGGTATCCGGTGGAAGCCGTGAGCGTCATGGCGCAAATCTGCGCGGAGTCCGAGGCGCACATCGACTCGGAAGCGCAGTTTCGCCGCATCCTCGATCGCCAGAAGGTCCCGATGGACTCGATCAAGGAGTCGCTCGCGTCTACCGCGGTCCGGTGCGCGCACAAGGTCGGCGCGCGGTTGATCATATCCCTCGCGCGGACCGGAAAGCTCGCGCAGTACATCGCGAAGTATCGCTCGCCCGTGCCGATTTTGATGTTGATTCTCGACGAGGAAGGCGTGGAGGCGGCGGAGAGCGTCGCGCGTCGGAGCCTCGTGTACCGCGGGATCGTCCCCGTCGTCGTGAAGACTGCGGACCATCCGCCGGGGAACTACCGCGAGCAGATGCTCGAGGCGTTGAATCACGCGAAAGCGATGGGGCTCGTGAAGACGGGGGATCAAGTCGTCGGGTTGCACGCTCTCGGGAAAGATTCGGTGATGAAGGTGCTCGAGGTGCACTAAATAAACGGTCTTCGTGGGAGCGTTATTATCTCCCCCGCCGTGTAAAAGCCACCACGTGGTTCATTGGTTCGTTGATTCGTTGATCTGATAATATGTACACATTCATTCTTTGAACGATTCGCCGTCGTCTATGATATCGCGCGCGCTCCTCGAGTTTCAGTTCGTTTCAGTTTTTTGTTTATCCCAGAAAGACTCGTCCGCTTCGTCGCGAGACAACGACGAGCGCTCGCGCTCGCCGCCGCCGCCGCCGCCGCGTCCGATACACATGGGACAGACATTCTCCGCGTTGCGGTGCTGGAGCGTGGACGCCGCCAAGGCCGCGGACGCGTTCGACGACGTCGCGTCCTCGCCGCTCGCGCCGGGCCCCGAGGTCGCGCGCCTCGGCACGGACCTCCTCGCGCGCGTCCAACCCTCGTCGTCGTCCTCCTCCTCCTCGTACGGCGTATCCCCGCACGCGGTGTACGTCGCCCTCGCGCAGATCGCGCAAGGGGTCACCCCGGGCAGCGTGCACGCGAGAGAGTTCGCGCGCGTCCTCGGCGCGGGCGCGGAAGAGGACGAGCGCGGCGACGTGCGCGAGCTGCACGAGCGCGTGAAAGCGTCCGACGGGGTGAGGCTGCTCGTCGCGAGCTCGGTCTTCGCGCGGAGCGTTCCGCGCTTGGTGAACGACGACGATGACGACGACGACGACGACGCGTCGAGCGCGTCGTCCGCGGAGGCGTATCAAGACGCGGTGGAAGAACACGACGCCGACGTCCTCGACGACGACGACGACGACGACGACGACGACGACGACGACGGCGACGTCGACTCCGTCGCGTCGTCGATAGACATCATCAAACCGACGTACGTGCGCGCGCTGAGCGAACGCCTCGGCGCGCGATCGAAGACGCTCGGGCACAACGCGGTCGCGGTCAACGCGTTCATCGCGTCGCGGACGGACGGACGCGTGAATCGAATCGTGGACGACGACGTCTTAAACGACGCCGACGGTCGAATTCTGCTCCTCGTCGCCGCCTGCGTTCGAGGCGTTCGCTGGCGCGTCCCGGGGTTTCATAAAAACGCATCAAAACCGGGCGTTTTTAGGACCGGGCCGAACGACGAAGACATCCAAGCGTGCGTGATGATGCGCGCGAAGCTCAAGACGCCGCACGTCGTGATGTGGGACAAGAGCGAAGCCGTCGCCCTCGAATACGGCGGCGGCGGAGACGGAGGCTCGGCGACCTCCGCGGCGACGTCGACGCGCGCGGTCCTCTACCTCCCCCCCACGAACGAGGCGTCGCACGTCATCGAAGGCGACGGAGGCGGCGATTGGTCGTCCGCGATCGACGCCGCGCGCGCGATGACGCCCGGGAAGTGGAGCTCGATATCCGCGCGGGTGTCGCAGCCGGACGCGCGTCGCGACGTCGACGTGTCGGTGCCCAAGTTTACGGTGTCCGCGGGGCCGATGAGTTTGGAACCGGCGCTGCGGTCGATCGGTCTGAACGCGGTGTTCGATCGACCGGGCGGGTTGACCGCGCTGAGCGACGACGAAGAGATGACGATACGCGAGGTGATACACGAGGTCGTGGTCGACGTGGACGAGGGCGAGGAGCCTGACGACGATTCCCACGCGGCGGCGGCGGGCGAATCGAAGCCGTCGAGGACGCCGCGGACGCGCGTCGTCTTCGACCGGCCGTTCTTGTTCTTCATCGAGGACGCGCGGTCGCGCGCGCTGCTGTTCGCGGGCGTCGTGAACGCGCCAGGGGTCGTCGTGTAGGCAGAACATCGCTCGCGCCAAAAAAATCTCTACTCGGCTACTTTTTCCCCATCTTTCGCTTCAACGCGTCGAGCATATCGTCGACGGTGTCCTCCTTCTTCGGCGACGCGCTCGACGCCGCGCCCCCGCGACGCGCGTACCCCTCCGCCCGCTTCTCGTCATCGCGGAACGTCGCCTCGTACGCGTCGAACGGGTCTCTCGCGCGCGCGTCCTTCACCGCTTCCGCCACCTCGGGCGTCGCCTCTTCTAAAAAGTCCACGAACTCCTCCCCGAGCGCGCTGAGCTCCTCCCACAGCGTCCGCGGCCGCCCCGGGTCCGGTCGCGACTTCTCGAACTCTCTCCACTCTTTCTCCATGTCCTCGAAGAACTGCCCGAAGCCGTAGAACTCCTCCTCTTCTTTGGGTTTGTACCCCCGCGGCGGCGACGACGACGACGACGTCCCGGCGCCCCAACTCGACCTCGACGCGCCGCCTCCCCACGCCGCGCCGAACCCGCCCCCCGCGCGGAGGATGTCGTACTTCCGTCGCTCGTCCGGGTTCGACAGCGTGTTGTACGCGGTCTTGTATTCGTTGAACCGCGTCGTCGCGTCCGCGGCCTTGTTCACGTCGGGATGGTACTTCAGCGCGGCTTTGCGGAACGCTCGCTTTATCTCCTTCGCGTCCGCGGTCTTCGAGACGCCGAGGAGGGCGTAGTAGTCCGTCTCCCCCCCGGCCATCGCGCGCGTCGCGGTCGTCGCGCGGCGGCGGCGGCGGCCGCGGGACGCCTGACTCTGGCGGATGAGACGCGACGAGCCGCCGCGCGCGAACGAAGAACGCGCGGCGCGCTCGATCTCGACGGAGACGACGTCGACGCCGCCCGCGTCGTCGCGACGGGGACGCGCGGCCGACGCGGCGGCTCGCGTCGGGCGTCCTGAGACGCGCGCGGCGCGCGAGCCGCCGCGGCGGGCGAGCGCCGCGGAAGCGAGCGCGGCCGCTGGCGCGACGACGGACGTCGGCATGTCGACGGCGAGCGCCTCGAGGGGCCGCGCGAGGGTGGGTAGTGTGCGAGACATCCCGTCGAGCTGGCGCGTTTTGGGCGAGCCCCGAGAATATGATAATAAAACGCGTCAGTCATCGAGTTCGCGACGAAGCGACGCGCACTCCGCCTCGCGCCGCGTCGCCGTCGCGCACCCCGCGCGTCGTCGAGAGCGTCCGCGATGGTCGCCGCCGCCGCGAGCGCGGCGGCGGCGCTTCCGCGCTCGCGCGACGCCGCCGCGAGCGCGCGCCATCATCTTGCGAATATGGACATCCGCGCGCGTTTGAAATCCAAATCCAAAGCCACGTCGTCGTCCGCGCGCGCCGCCCGCGCGCCGTCCCTCGCGTGCTTCGCCGCGGCGAGACGCCGCCGCGCGGCCGCGTCCGACGGCGCCGGACCGCCCGCCCCGACCGGCGACGCGTGCACGGTCCCCGCGCGCGCGCCGACGCTGTACCAGACGCGCCCGCTCCCATCGGTCCTCGTGATACACACGGGAGGGACGCTCGGGATGTCCGGCGACGCGTTCCACGACGTCGAGGACGGCGCGCTCGCGGGCGCGAAAGTCTTCAACGAGGGCACCGGGGGCGACTACGCGAAGACGCTGCAGCCGGGCAGCCTCCTCATGAACCTCGTGACCGCGGTCCCGGAGCTGCGAACGTTCGCGAACCTCGAGGTGAAGGTGCTGTTCAACAAAGACAGCTGCAACGTCGGCCCGAGGGAGTGGATCGGAATCGCGCGCGAGCTCGACGCGCAGCGCGATCGCTTCGACGCGTTCATCGTCGTCCACGGCACGGACACGATGGCGTACACCGGCACCGCGCTATCGCTGATGCTCGCGGGGTTCAGGAAGCCGATCATACTGACCGGGTCGCAGCTCCCGCTCGCGATGCCGAGGTCGGACGCGCGGCAAAACTTGCTCGACGCCATCACGTGCGCCACCGCGGGGTTCTCGCCGCCGCACGTCCAGCTCGAAGAGGTCGCCGTGTGCTTCGGCGGGAAGCTGCTGCGAGCGAATCGAACGAGGAAGACGTCCGCGACGATATACTCCGCGTTCGATTCCCCGGAGTATCCCGCGCTCGCGAGGCTCGGCGTCGGCGTGGAGTGGAAACGCGACGCGTTGCTTCAGTTCGGCAACGGCAACGGCGGCGGATCGTCGACGACGGCGTACACGCCGCGCATGAAGCTCGAGACGAACGTGATACGCGTCCCTATCGTCCCCGGGTGCGACCCGAGGAAGGCGTACGGGGATCTGTACGCGCGCGGCGTCCGCGGGATCGTGTTGGAGGCGTTCGGCGTCGGGAACATGCCGGGTCCCGGGAAGGGGACGCACTGGGTCTCGTGGCTGCGCGGGCAGCACAGGCGAGGGATGCGGCTGGTGCTCACGTCGCAGTGCGAGAGCGGGGATCTGCACCCGGAGTTGTACGCGACGGGGAGTTCCGTGGTGGAGATGGGCGTGACGTCGGGGCCGATGATGACGCCGGAGTGCGCGGTGGTGAAGCTGATGCTCTGCTTGGCGCACCCGGACTTGCCGCTGGGGCAGCCGATCGCGGGGGAGTTGTGATGGTGTGACGGAGGACGGGGGCGGGGGGGGCGGAGGGTCACCCTCGAGGTACGGTATCGTACACGTACTGTATTCTTTCGAACGATTAGGTAGAAGCAGCTGTATCATACGACGACATTGCGAGCGTTATCTAGCTAGCAGACTGGAGCGAGGCTCATGTCTGTAGACACCAGCTGTACGAACGTACCTTCGAAGGTACTTTCGTACGAAAGTAGCTAGGAAGCAGAGACGCACGACGGTTTAAAACGAACGACATCGTCACGCCGCCGCCGGGTCCTCGGCGCGTATCTCCGCCTCCGCCTCCGCGACGACCTCGACGAAAACCTCCCTCGGCGCCTTCGCGAACACGCTCGCCGGGTACACCGCGGACCCCCACTTCGGATGCAACACCACCTTGCAGCACCCGCTGTTCGTGACCTGGTAGTTCAGAAGCGTCACGAGCGCGTCGACCTCGCCGTATACCTGCTGCGAGCATTTGTTCACCATGCTCAGGCCGCTGCACGGGTCGATGTAGTCCGCCCAGTGCCCGCGAGACGCGAGCTTGTCCGTGACGCGCTTCGCGAAGAGGAGGAAGCGCTCCAAGCAGAAATCTTTCTCCTCATCGACCATCTCGCCCGTCTTCACGAGGTCCATCTTGGTCTTCTGGCACGTCGGGACGACGAGGAGGTCGGAGACGTCCATACCGGGGAACATCGCCTCCGCCTCGGCCTTGTGCCGCTTCGGGCACGCTGCGAGGAGAGCGGGGAGGGGAGGGGATGAGGGCTGCGTCGAGAAAGCGTCGACGTGGCGGAAAAAGAAAAAGCGCTAGGGTATCGACAACAGGTCCGTCCATCTCCCGCGACGGCGACGGGAGCGCGCGCACCGTGGACGGAGTACTCCATGCCCCACACCGTGGTGGTCACGGGGACGAGCGGCTCGGCCGAAACCATTGGTATCGCGAGCGTCCGAGCGGCGGCGGCGCGCGCGAAACGAAGTGATGACGTCGCGTCGTCGACTCTCGGAAAAGTGGACGAGTCGAGTCCGAGTCAGATCGACGTCGTCGCTTTCATCACTCGCGCGCGCGCGCCGAGCGATGCCACACGCGCGCGTCGCGTGTGCTCGACTCGTCACCGCCTCCGCGTGGCGCCGCGTCGCGCGCTCGTCCTCCTCGCGCGCATCGGCGGCGTCGCGCCGCGGCGCCTTCTCCGCGTCCCAGATGGGGGGCGTCGACGACGGCGACACCCCCGCCATCGCGACCGTCGCGTCCACGCGCGTCCACAACTACGCCCTCGGCTCGCGCGTGGTCGACGCGGCGACCTCGCCGGTAGTCCCGCAGCTGATCCTCCACGCGGACTGGGTCACGTGCACGCAGTGACCGCACGGGTACCTGGGCAAGAAGAACGTCCAGGCCGCGCTCGAGTCGTTCAACGCGCGCCACGCGGACGACGTCGCGCTCGCGATCGATGTCTGGCGTCGCCCGTACTCGTTCCTGAGCGACGCCCCGGGCGGGAAGGGGCGCATACGCAACACGACGTGGCACGAGTCGCTGATCGACTACACGGACGGCACGGAGGCGACCGCGCTTAAGTTCGAGCGGTCGATGAACGCGCTCGGCGCGCGAACGCCCGGCGGCGTGACGTTCGACTTCAGCGTCAAGACGCACTGGCAGCCGGTGGAGAGTCAACGCGCGCAGCTGTACGCGTCTCGTTACGGGAAGGCCGAAGTGTTCATGGACGCGCTGGGAGGGATGCACTTCGAGCGCGCGAAGTCCGCGAGCGAGCGAGGGACGCTGCTCGACGCGTGCGAGGCGGTCGGGATGGATCGAGACGCGATGGACGCGTGGCTGGACGGGGACGAGCTCGGGGACGAAGTGTGGGCGTCGTACGGCGACGCGATCCGCGAGCTCGGGATTCACTCGATCCCGTTGTTTATATTCAGTCTGGAGAAGGACGGCGGGCCGTTCCGTCAGCGCGTCGGGAAGAGCTTCACGCACAACGGCAGCGGGAGCGCGGCCGCGTTCGAGGCGTTGTTCGAGGAAGCGTACGAAGCGAGCGGGAAGGAAAGTCCTTAAGGAATGAAGTTCACAACGCGGACGCGGTCGTATGGGGACCAGTGTGAATACGAACGATGACGGATGATGATGATGATTTTTTCGTCGGTCGCTCGTCGGTTCGACGACTCGACGCGCGCGCTGTTTCGGCCACGTGAAGACCCTCCCGCAACGCCTCTCTGTCCGAGGCTCGGGCGCGTCCGATGCACGCCGGAATCGCGCGACGCGAACGAAGGACTCGCCGCGAGTGGTAACAGAAGTAAATAGACTACTAGTCAACTTAGGAGATCCATACGTAGTCTCTACGAAGGTACCTCGCGAGACTCGTCAAACGAGCGTGGTGAACGCGTGTTTTATCGCCTCCAGCGTCACCGGCGACTTCACGTTCACCTCGCCGTCGATCCCGACCAAGTCGCTCGCGTCCTTCGCGTCCAACGTCGCGCGCGTCGCTTTCACGTAACACACGTCCGGGTCCTCCACGTGCGCGCCGTCGGCTTTGACCTTATCGAACAGACCGATCGTCTTGAACATCCCGCACTTTCGAACGGCGACGACGTCGAATTTGCCGTCGTCAAGCTCCGCGCTCGGGGTAAACTTGAAATTTCTCCCGCTGCACCGCGTGTTTTGCGCGAACATCATCATGTAATCGTCGTACGCCCCGTCTCCCTCGCCGCCGCCCTTCCCCGCGGCCGCCGCCGCGTCGCCGCCGCCGTCGCCGTCGTCGCTCGCGGTTATCTTCGCGAGGTTCGCCTTCCCTTTCGCGATGTGATAAAACCCCGCGACGTCGTATCTGACCGGCCCCATCCACCGCATCTTCTCCGCGGTCTCCGCGGCGTCGCGCGCCATCCCCCACGTCACGCAGTTCACGCTGTACGTGCTCCCGCCCGGGTGCGTCACCTTGACGACGTCCACCGCGCGTTCGACGCCCCGGCCGATGGCGTCGAACGCGTCCTTCACGTCGCGGTGCCCGAGATCCCGCGCGAAGTTGTTCCCGGTGCCGACGGGGAAGACGAAGACCGGGCGTCGGTCGCTCGCGGGCCGCGCGAGCATCCCGCACACGCCCTCTCGCAGGCTGCCGTCGCCGCCCATGACGCCGACGGCGTCGACGCCGCGCAGCGACGCGTCGCGCACGAGCTCCTCGCAGTGGCCCGCGCGCTCCGTGACGACTTCGATCAGCGCGATGTCCTGAAGCAGCGCGCGCGCGCGGACGTTGTTCACCTGCCGCTCGCCTTTCCTCTCTTTGCTCTTGACGCCGTGCAGGACGAGGAGGATCGTCTTGATCTTCTTCGCGCTCGCGTTCGCGCTCGCGTTCGCGTTCGTGTTCGCGCCGCCGACGGGGTGCCGCAGGCGCGGCGTCTTCGGGTCGAGCGAGACGGCGCGATCGGATTTGCTCGGGCGAAGCGCGGGGATGCCGCTGATGTCGTCGAAAGGGTCCATCTTCTGCTGCTTTTTCTTCTTCGCGCCGACGCCGCGTCTCACGCACATGGAAATGGCGGTCGTCGCGAGCGCGAGTTTGAGCATGCGACGGCGAGCGGACGCGGCGAGGGAAGGCGAAGTGAGTTGAGATTCCTGATGACTCGGACAGGACAAATATTTTCTGCACAGCATTATTCGTGCCTCGTTCACAACGACGACGCGCGCGGGGTGGCGCGTCGACGCGCGCGAGAGTCGACGGACGCGCGCGCGCGCTTCCGAGTCGCGAGCGCGCGGCGGATACGTCAGACACCATGCGTCTCGCGCGCGGAAACCCGCGGCGGTAACGCGGAGCGACCGCAGAAAGATCGAGCGAGCGAGCGAGCGAGCGAGCGAGCAGCGCGGGGGCGCGGGAGGAATCGGAAGCCACGATGCAGCGGCGACCCCTCCTCCTCCCCCTCCTCCTCTTCCTCCTCCTCGCCGCGTTCGGCGTCCACCCCGCGGGCGGCACCGGCCACCCGGTCATGCCGTCGCCGTACCCGACGATAACGCACGCCGCGGGGACGAACGCGCTCACGTTCGCCGCCTCCCTCGATCGCGCGGGCACGGTCTTCTACGTCGTCGCGACGCAACCGAACGGCCTCGACGGCGGCGGCACGACCGCGCCCACCCCAACGGAGGTCTTCGCGGGGACGCTGAGCGGCAGCGGCGTCGCGACCGCGAGCGGGAAGCTGACTTTCGCGTCCGCGAACGTGGAGCGAAGCGCGGTGATCGAACGCCTCCCGGACGCCTCCGTGTTTGACGTCTACGTCGCCACGCACACGGACGCCGACGCCGCGCCCTCCGGGACGCCGTCGCCGACCACGACGAGCGCGCTCGCCGCGGCGACGATCCAGGACGTCACGCCGCCGGCGTTCGCGGCGTCCACGCCGCACGCGGTGGGGCACGGGCCGACGTATCTGACGATCGCGATCGCGGCGAACGAAAACGCGACGGCGCACGTGATGATCCTCACCGCGGACGGCGACCCCCCGGAGAGCGCGACGGCGGTCGTGAACGGCGCGACGCCCCCGGGCGCGACGCTCGCGTACTCCGGGAGCGTGAACGCGACGGTTGGGGGTCTCGGGGTGGCGCGCGCGCACAACTTCAGCGGCGACATGTCGCCGGGCGTCGAATACGTCGCGTACGTAGCGCTGAGAGACGTCGCGCCGACGCCGAACGTCGCGCAGAGCGTCGCCGCGGTCGCGATGTCGACGTTGGCGTGCGCGGCGTGTCCGGCGGGAAAGATGCCCGCGGGCACCGTGTGCGACTGCGTGATCCCGCTCGTGTTCACCCTGGACGTGAACCTCTCCCCGGCGGCGTTCGCCGCGAAGAAGGAGCTGTTTCGATCGACGATCGCGTCGCAGATTGGCGTGAACGCGAACCAGGTGGCCGTGCTCGGGACGGCGCCGTCCGCGACGACGCAGGGGCTGCTGACCGTCGAGATCAGGGTCGTGCCGACGAGCGCGAGCGACGCGAACACCGCGGCGCTGGTGAGCGCGTTTCTAGCCGGCGGCGTGACGCTGCCGGATTCGCTCGGCGGGAATCCGAGCGTCGGGAGCGTCGTCTTAAACGGCGAGCCGGACACGAAGTGGATGCCGACGATTCGACCGCACGGGCGGACGATACCTATCACGGACGACGGGCACGTCCCCGGGTCGCTGTGGCCGAACCAGGCGCCGAGTCCGTCGAACGCGGCGAGGTTCGGGTGGAAGATTTGGTTCAACGACACCGAGTGCACGGGGTGCCGGTCCGAGTGTCGGTTGGTGTTGGCGCGACATACTTCGATGTCGAGCGGCGCGGATTTGGGAGGGAACTGGACGTCGTGCGCGTCGCCGTATCAGTACCACGGGCTCCCGGAGGGGGAGCATAATTTCTACGTGAGAGGGTTAGGCGGCGACGCGACCCCGGACGCGTCGCCGTTGCGATTCACGTGGACGATTCGGTTCGCGCCCGAGGTTTTTTTCGCCACGCCGCCCGCGCCGTTCGGGTCCGGGGCGAGCCAGACGTTCTCGCTGACGTCGAACAAAGACCGCGCGAGGTTCGAGTACGTGTTCAACCCGGGGAATACCTACCCGTTGGAGTACACGCAGCTCGCGCGCGGGATAAATAACGTCACGGTGACGAGCGTTATAGGGAAGAACGAATTCTTCGCGCGCGCGATCGCGGAGGGCTTTTCGTCGCTCGGAACCGCGCGGCACGCGTGGATCTACGATACCTGGGCGCCGACGACGTCCATCACGTCCAATCAACTTCGAAACGGCAGCGCGGTGAACAAGTACAGCAGCGTGGCGTTCGTCGCGAAGGGAAACGACACGGACGCGTACGGAAACACACCCAGCGGCGTCGGCGCCATCTTGCTGCGCTTCACCGACGCCACAGGGTCAAACTTCACGTCGCCGCTGCGGGATTTCACCGCTGTGGACGGCTTCAGCGGCAACTCGGCGCGGTTCACCATCGACGGGATGGACAACCTCACGAACGGGATGTACTCGCTGTGGGTGCGCGCGAGGGACAACGCGGGGAACGTGGCGAATTTGACGACGAACGCGACGGGCCCGGACCGGTATTACGTCCTCGTGACGGACCAAGTCCCGGAGGCGGTGACGATAGGAAACGCGACGACGATGGAAGACACGCTGACGCCGACGACGACGATCGACGACGTCTCCGGTCTCAACGTCACGCAGTTTGCGATAACGACGAGTTATCCGAACAACCGAAGCGCGCTCGCGGTGGCGTACCAAGTCACGGACATAAAGAACGGGCAGGTGTTTTACCCGGACGGCGTCACGGAGGTGCGCGACGGCGACTACGTCGACGCGGCGAACGCGACCGCTGGGCTGCGGTTCCTTCCGAAGAAAGATATGTACTCGATCCCGCAGGAGCCTCCCGTGGACGACACGTTCTCGTTCGTGATTCGTCCGTCCGGGTCTTTCGACGACACGTACCTCGCGGACTCGCCCGTGAAGGCGTACGTGAGGGTGATCAACACGAACGACCCGCCCACGCTCGACGTCGGGCACTACTTCAGGATGACCGGGGTGTATTACCACGATCGCAACACGACGGTGAACTTCGGGGATAAGATTTACTCCATCATACGTCTCGGGTTCGACGACCCCGAAGGGTGGGACCATCACAGCGGCCTCGGCGTCGCGATCATCCACGCAGACTCGAGCCGCGGGACGTGGCAGCTGAGCACGGACGGCGCGTACAACTGGACGAACTGGCCCGCGGTCATCACCCCGGAGCGGCCGTTCATCATTCAAGCCAGAGAGACGGATTACGTGCGGTACGTCCCGCGGGACGAGCCGGATTTGGAGAACCTCGGGCCGGGGGGGATCCCGCCGCAGGAAATTTACAGCAGCGCGTCGTTCACGTTCCGCGCGTGGGACAACAGCACCGGGCACGCCACCGGGAGCGACGGGATGTACGTGCGAGTGAACGCATCGCGCGCGATGGACGGCTCGATGGTGGGCGGTCTGACGACGAACTGCACGCGCGAGGAGCTGAAGACGGAGTCGAACCTCTGCGTCAACGCGACGTGGACCTTTTACAACGTCACGGAGTTCAGCACCACGGGCGCGGTGTCGTTGGAGCGCGCGACCGCGGTCGTGGAGGCGTACGGGCTCGAGCGTCTGACGTACATCCGAGGGAATCTGCGCGATACGCTGTTGGAGAAGGCGAGGGTCAAAGCGGGACGCGCGGACTGCCCGCCGCCGTTCAGCGTGGAGCTGTCCTTGGAGCCCGCGGATGAGGATTTAGCGTTGACGTGCGACGGCGCGATGCCGACGATCGATCCGCCGTGGACGATCCAGGCGTACGTCCGACGCGACGCGTGGCTGTCCTCTCAGGCGCTGTTCACCGGGCCCGGCGGTCACGGCGTCTACCTCGACGCGTCGCCGGCGACGGGGAAGATGGGGCTCGTGAGCCGAGCCGTCGCGGCGGCGCGCGCGTCCGCGTTCGCGGACTTTTACGGCGCGGAGAACAACACCGCGATGGAGGACGCGGCGACGCGGCTCACGCGCGCGGAGTCTCTGATAAAAACGTTTTCCTTCTCCGCGCCGATTCGCCAGTGGGTCCACCTGACGCTCGTCGCCGTGCCGGACGGGCTGCCGTACGTGGACGGGTACGCGTCCACGCGTCTGTACGTCGACGGGAAGTACGAAGAGGAGATTCCCCTCAGCGGGATGCCGCTGCCCATCGGCGTCATCGGCGGCCCGAATCGCAGCGCGTTCGGGATCGACGAGGTGAAGTTTTGGCGCGTCGCCAAGACGCCCGCGGAGATTTGGCTGGAAAAGGACGAGTACCTCGGCGGATACGAGCCGGATTTGGTATCGTACCTGCCGCTGGAGGAGGGCTGCGGGAACACCACCGCGGATCGCGCCGACGCGGCGAAGACCGCCGGTCGCGGCGTGTGGCGCCTGAACAAACCGAACGGGGACTGGTACCCGGCGCGAGGGACGCGGTACCCCACCGTGGATCCGACGTTCAAGTGCGCGAAGCTCGCGGCGGTGTTCCCCTCGGTCGTCCCGCCGCAGGGCGGGACGATCGTGACGCTCTACGGCTCCGGTTTCGAGCGCCCGGGACCGCCCCTGGCGTTGCATCTGAACGCGACCCCGGGCCCGGTCCTGGAGAACCACACGAACGTCGCCGCGGAGTGCCGGTTCTCGTACCGAGGCGAAGACTCGCCGAACGTCACGCGTTGGACGCGCGCCTTCGTCAAATCCGACGACGTCGTGATGTGCGAAGTCCCGCCCGCGCTCGACGCGAGACGCGACAACGTCAGCGACGTCGAGTGGTACCCGTCCGGCGCGTCCACCGTGGAGTTCTGCAACCCCGCGTTCGGGTGCTGCTCCGCGCCGTCGTCTCTCAGCGCGCCGCACGTCAAGCGGATGTCGCCCGCGAATTACACGCCGCCGAGCGCGTTCGCCGACCCGAGCGACCACGCGGCGATCACGTACCGAACGGCCGTCGCGACGTCGATGTCGCCGTCGCACGCGGGCGCGCGATCCGGCGCGTTGCTCACCATCCGCGGCCGCGGGTTCGTGAGCGGCGACGGCGCGGAGCCCGGGACGCGCGGCTCCGGACGCGCGTTCAATCGCGGCGGCGCCGGCGTCGAGGGCGACGCCGGCGGGGAGGTTGGCCAGTCTGGGGAGACGTATTGTCGGTTCACCGTCTTCGGCGGCGGCGCGCCCGGCGTCGGCGGCGGGATGGTGGACAACACGAGACAAAACGCCGGGAGCTCGAGCGTTACGCCCGCGCCGCCGCCGCCGCCGCCGCCGCCGTCGGCATCGGCGTCGCTCGCGCGCGAGACGGCGTCGAAGCTGTCGTCCACGGAAGCGGCCGAGGCGCTTCGAAAGGCGGGGAGGAACAGAGCGCCGCCGCCGAGGGGGACGGGGCGGCTCACGACGACGGCGACGGTCGTCAACGGCGCGACGGTGACGTGCGAGCTTCCCGCGTTTCCCGCGGCGTTCTTACCGACCGGCTCCAGGATCTCCGCGATCGTGACCGTCGTCCTGAACGGCGGCTCGCACGAGGTGAGGGTCCCGGACGTCGTCCTCATCGCCGCGCCGGAGGCTCCGGGGCCGAACCTCGCGCTCGCGCCCGACTCGCCGTTTATTCGCGCGCCGACCGCGCTTCGCGACGCCGGCGCCGCGCACGGCCCCACGAACCGCGCGTCGGCGTTCCCCGCGATCTCCATCCTCGGCGACGCCGCCGGCGGCGCCTCCGTGGTGATCGTCGCCCCGGACCCGGCGGTCGGGCCGGGCGCGGCGACGCGCGACCCGCGCGACGACGCGAGCGGCGGCGGCGGCGGCGGGAGACGCGCGGCGACGCCGACGCGCGCGTTCCCGGACCGTTGGGGCGGCGCGGACGACGTCGTGTACGGCGCGACGTTGGCGGACGGCAACCACACGTGGTTCACCCTCGGCGGGTTCCTCGACGCCGCGTGCGCGTTCGGGACGATTCGCCCTGTGCACGCGCGGCCGTTCGGCGCGCGAGCCGCGGAGTGCATCGCCCCGGCCAAGCCGCGCGACGGCGGCGGCGGCGTGCCGTTCGCCGCGACGTTGTTCGCGTCCGCGGCGCGGTACGAGCGCGTCGCGGCGCCGGCGCTCTCGCCGGGGACGGAGACGGAGACGGACGACTTTAACACCCCGAGCGTGACGTTCGAGTGGACGACCCCGATCGAGCTCGTCGCCGCGGTCCCCGGGGTGTTACACGTCGAGTCGCCGCACTTTGGCGTCGGAAGAGACGGCGGCGGGTTCCTTCACGCGTACGGCGCGAACCTGCCGTCCGTCGCGGCGACGGCGACGTGCCAGTACGCGTACAACCGCACCGGCGCGATCGCGTTCGAGTTCGAGGACGCCGAAGAAGAACACCTCCGCGGCGGACCCGGGTTTCACGCCTCGTTCGTCGCGCTCAACGCGAGCGCGCGCGGCGGAGCGCTCGCGGCGACGGCGCGGAACGAGACGTCCGCGATTCGATGCGCGCCGCCGTTTCGCGAGCGCGGCGGGTTCGTCGCCGTGAGCGTAGACGTCGACGTGCGCGTCGCGCGCGGGCTCGACGGCGGCGGCGCGATCGCCGTCGGCGCCGGCGGCGGGTCCGGTCGAGCCATCTCCGGCGCGTCGACGCTCGGCGGACGCGGCGACGCGCAGGCGCTCGTCATGCTCCGCGTCGACGCCGAGGTTTGGTCGCTCGCGTCCGCGCCCGGTCCGAACGACGGCGGGTGGCTCCTGAAGCTCCTCGGCACCGGATTCCTCCCAGGCGACGGATGCTCGCTTCGCCCGCAGGGCAGCGCGGAGAAGTACGCCGCCGGCGCGCACGCGGGGATGTCCTTCGGCGGCGGCGTCGTCGGGAGGGTCGTCGCCGGCGGCGTCCGCGGCGGCGCGACGGCGGGTGCTTTCGTCAGCTCCGCGCTCGTCTTGTGCGAGGCGCCGTCGATGCGCGCGTCGAAGCGATACGACGCCCCGCGCGACGGCGACGACGCGGTGCGCGGTCCGCCCCCTCGCGGCGACGCCGCGTCGTCGATGGACTTCTTCGGGCGCGAGAGCGCGGACTACGACGCGATCGTCCGCCTCGCCGTCCCCGGCGGGCCCGACGGCGCCGGCCTCGTCGTCGGCGGCGGCGGCGGCTTCGGCGTCGCGCTGACGCGCGCCGTCGGCGACGTCTCGCTCGTCCGCTCGGCGCTGCTGCCGTCCGGCGGCGGCCTATCGCTGACGCTCGCCGCGATGAACCTCACGGCGCCGATCGGTCTCGGCGACGGCGTGAACGCGACCGGCGGCGCGTGCCGTCTCCGCGCGATCGACGTCGCGTCTCGCCCCGCGATTCCCGACGCGGCGTACCCCGCGCTCGCGTCGCAGACGGTGGAGTGCATCAGCCCGGCGACGGATGGCTGGCGCGTCACCGATCGCGATCGCGGCGTCTCGATCGCGCTGATCGCGGACGCCGCGATCGCGGGTTTCGTCGGCGCCGGGACGACGCCGCGCGACGGCGACGTTTTATTCGCGCCGAGAGGAATCGAGCGCGGCTTGGTGGCGCACGCGACGGGCGCGCCCGCGCCGGCGACGGGGACTCGCGCGCGCGGCATCGAGCTGGCGGGCGCGTACTTGTCCACGACGCAGGACAACGCGTCGTCGTCGATCATCGCGGTCGCGCTCTCGGGCGACGCCGCCGGGACGACCGCCGGCGCCGGCGCCGCGCCGCGGCTCGCGTGCTACGTCCCGAACGCGGCGGGCGTCGCGTCGCTCTCCGTCGTCGCGACGGCGCGGTCGGCGGCGGCGCGCGCGAACGTCTCGACGTTCGAGTGCGCGGTCCCGCACGCGCCTTACGACGCCGTCGACGGCGCGGCCGGCGCGGGGTTCACCGTGATCTCCGTCGGCGTGTCGCACCGAGGCGACGTGGGGGACGTAACGGACGTCTCCAAAGCGTTTCTTTCCATCGCGTTTGAGTACGCGCCGCCGCCGACGCCGCTGCGCGTCGTGCTCAACGGCGCGCACGTCCCCGCGCGCGCCGTCGACGCGACCGCCGCGTTCCTCGCCGCGTTCGCGTTGCGAGGCGGGTTCTTCACCGCGACTACGCGCCTCGCGCTGACCGCGAGGACCGCGGCGACGGACCAGGCGCCGGGGCGCGCGGGGAAGGGCGCGGGGCGGCCCGTCGCGGACGAGCGGTTGAGCGCCGCGAACGACGGCCTCGGCGACTTTGGCGCGTTCTATCTCACACTGGTTCCCATACGACCGCGTCGGCGTGGTGAACGCCGATCCTTAAGGACTTTACTACCCGGCGCATCTCTCCGCTCATCACCCCTCGCTTTCAATCCCCGCCCTCGGCGCCTTTCAACTCCCGTCAACTGACGCCTTTGAACTCCACCCCGACGTTCGCCGCTTTGTTGTGTGGAACGACCCTTATCAGTCGACAACGCGATGGCGGATAACCTCGTCCCGGTCACGCGGTCCGGGGACGACGACGAGGCGATCGACGAGGACCTCGAGCGCATGGACCTCGGCGGCGCGTGGTGGCACCTCGGCGGTGACGACGCGCCCAACGCGCCGATGCACGTCGTGGGCGTCGACTTCAGGGACGGCGGCTGGTCCGGCGTCGGCGGCGGCGGGTTGGTGCTGCGATTCGCGACCGACGGCGCGCGCGCCGCGGACGCGTCGTCGTCGCGCGGCGTCTTCTCCGCGAGCGTCGCCGGGAAGCTCGCGGGCGCGCGCGCGGCGGACGCGGCGATGGACGTCGACGCGTACGCGAACGCGGCGGTGGTCCCCGCGCATCACGTATCGAGCGCGCTGATAAAGGTTGAGCCGCCGACGGTTGCGCGCGCGGCGGCGGATCGCGTCGTCGTCGACGCGTCCAACAACGGAGGGATCTCGTACTCGGACGGCAGGATTCGGTACCACAAGAGCGCGCCGGCGTGACGCGATTTCGCGTTTCGCGTTTCGCGCGGTGACGCGACTAGCGCGCGTAGTATTAATTATCGTATTAGCCTTAGCGGTGTGATGACGACGTGAACGCGCGTCGCCGACGCCGGCACTCCTCCTTTCCCTTCTGAAGAGGCGCGTGCGCGGATTTCCGTCCAGTCTGCCGCCAGTTGGATCAAATCTGCCCGTTTGAAAAAAATCGTCGGGTGCCTCGTCAGCGCGCTCGGCAGATCGCATCGCGCGAGCGCTCGTTCGACGGCGTGATCGATCGCGCGACGCGTCGAGACGCGACGGATCACCGCGCGCACGCGACCTCGTTGAACGCGCTCGCGTAGGGACCCGCGGACGGCGTCTTCCCGAGCTTTTTGGCATCGCGCGGCGTCGTTCGCGGTCGTCGGGGGAACAAAAAAACAACCACGATGGCTTCTCCCGCGCTGACGCCGCGCGCGCCGCTCGGCGCGCCTCTCCACCGCGCCGCGCGCGCGCACCGCCGCCGCCGCGCGTCGAAGACGAACGTCCGCGCGCGCGCGTACCCCGGCGGCGGCGGCCTCCAGTCCCCCAGGTGGTTCATCCCCGAGCGCGACCTCGACCTCGGCGACGTCGGCGACGACGTCGAAGATCTCCAGCTCGCGCTCGGCGTGCAAAAGACGGACGGCATCTACGGACGCGACACCGCGGAGGCTGTCGAGGCGTGGCAGGTCATGAACGGCCTCGCGCCGACGGGGTATTTCGGACCAAAGTCCCGCGCGGCGTTCATCATGAACTCCGAGCCGATATCGGGGCTGGCGGCGCCCGCGAGGCTCGACCTCGCGATGGCGCCGACCTCGTCCGCGCCGCCGCCGCCGCCGTCGGTCGTCGCGTCGCCGTCGCACGTCCCCGCGTACGTCCCGGTGTACGTCCCGTCTCAGACGGCGCGCGGCGTCGGCGTCGCGAACGGCGGCGGCGCGCCGATGATGAACGTCGCGTCGACGGGCGGCGGCGGCGTCGTCGCCGCGTTGGTCGTGGGCGCCGCCGTCGCGTACGCCGCGTCCGAGCGCGCCGCCGCCGACGGGTTCTTGGGCTCCGCGTGGCGGTCGTTCCTCGGCGCGATCCGCGGCGACGTCGAGGACGACGCGTACTACCCGCCCGGTCGCGCGGGCGTCGCGGCGGCGGCGGCGGCGGCGGAGGAGGAGGAGGCGCGGTTTCGAACGCGAGGGATGGGCGGGTCGTTTCCGTTGGAGTACGCGTACGCGGCGAACGAGCCGCGAGCGGCGGCGGTGAGCGTCGACGCGTACGAGTACGCGTCGGCGCGGCTGCCGGTGATGGCGGCGTCTAGCGGCGGCGGCGGCGGCGGCGGCGGCTGGGTCGGGAAGGACGGGTTCACGAAGGACGCCGCCGAGTTCGTGCAGCCGACGATTCTGACCCCCGAGGCGAAGGCTGCGCGTCTGGAAGAACTCTCCACGCGATTCGTCGACCGACGAGCGAAAGCGAACGGCGCCGGGAAGGAGAGCGAGACGATCGTGGTCAAGCCGCCGACGGGGGACGCCGCGCCGCCGCCGCCGCAGAAGAAGAAAATTTACACCGTCGCCGATTTCCGCACCCCGGCGCAGGCTGCGGAGGCGGCGGCCCGGGTGAAGGCGGCGAGTAACACGTCCGTCTCGTCCGTCGGTCCGGACGGCCGGATCGTCCCCGCGTCGTCCCCGAGCGCGATGGCGAAGATGGCGGAGTACGAGAAGACGATGAACGCGACGGGGGCGGGGGGGGACGTCGCGAAGAACGCCGGCGCGAAGAACGCCGCCGAGACGCCGGCGGCGGCGCGGACGGTCCCGGCGTCGTCCCCGAGCGCGATGGCGAAGTTCATGGAGTACGAGAGGGCTGCGGAGAAGGCGGTGAAGGACGCGTTCGCGAACAGTGGGCTCGATAAGGGCGCGATCGAGTTTTCGAAACTGTTCCCGAAGGACCTCTTCGCCGGGAAGAGCTTCGGGAAAGGGTTGGAGTCGGAGGAGATGAAGAAAGCCGCGCTCGAGAGGGAGCTGCGCGACGTCGCGGAGCGGACGAAGAACGAGATGGAGAGCTGGGAGGCGATCAGCGAGATCGCCGCCGCGTACGAAGTCGACGAGAAACTCTTGAGGGAGGTGTTGAAGGAGGGCGAGCGGCTGGCGGAGGACGGGCTGTGACGCGCTCGGCGCTCGCGAGCGGCGTCGTTCGTAACGGCTCTCGCGTGACCGTTATCGTCGTCCGTCATCGCGCCGCGCGGCGCGCGTGGTAGGTTTAAGTTTAAGTTTTATTCGTAGCGTCAAAAGACACGAGCGTCTCGAGACTGGCGTCCGACTTTCCGACGCTCGCGCCGCTCGGCGTCTGCGGCGAAGTCTCGCTCTCGTCGAGCAGAGATCAGCACCTGACGAGATAACGCGTGACGTCACAGTGCCGACACGCGTCACAGTGCCGAGTCGCACACGACAGCGCGCGCGCACGCACGTCACGTCGACTCTCGTCGCGGTCGAAGCACCGCGCGCGGTTCCGCAGGGAGGATCGATGGCGTCCCACGCGGCGATGCCCACCGCGCGCGTCGGCGCGCCTCGCGCGCGCGCGATGTCGTCGTCGTCGACGTCGTCGACGCGACGGATCAGAGCTCGCGGCGTCCCCGTCGCGCCTCTCCGCGTCGCCGCGTCCAGAGCGTCGTCCCCGCGCGCGTCGACGACGACGACGACGCGCGCGGCGGCGACGCCGAACGACGACGCGGACGTCGTCGTCATCGGCAGCGGCGTCGGCGGCCTCACCGCGGCGGCGATGCTCGCGTATTACGGCAAAAAAGTCCTCGTCCTCGAGTCGCACTACGCCACCGGCGGCGCCGCGCACGGGTTCGCGCGGAAAACCGCCGTCGGCGAGTTCCGCTTCGACACCGGGCCGTCGTTCTTCGCCGGGCTCACGACCCCGAACGCGCTGAACCCGCTCGCGGCGGTCCTGACCCTGCTCGGCGAGCCGCTCGAGACGGTCAAGTACGATCCGCTCGGAACGTTTCACATGGAGAAGGGCAAGCCGGGGCTCCGACGGCACGCGGACCTCTCGAAGCTCGTCGCGGAGGTGGAGCGATTCTCCCCGCAGAGCGCGAAGGAGTTGAGCGCCGCGGTGCCGAAGATACGGACGATGTACGACGCGCTGTCGCAGCTGCCGACGCCGGCGCTGCGAGCGGATTGGAAAGTCGGGATAATGATCGTCTCGCGGTACATGAAAGGTGCGTCCCATACACTGGTCCCCATACGACCGCGTTCGCGTGGTGAACGCCGATCCTTAAGGACTTTTCCCGGCGCATCTCTCCGCCCAGGGTCCATCGCTTTCAATCCCCGCCCGCGTTGCCTTTCAACTCCAACTGACGCCTTTCAACTCCACCCCGACTTCACTTCGTATGGAATGGCCCTGAAAGCCATGGCGGGGCTCGGGCCGTACGCGCCCGTGCTGCCCAACCCCACCGTGGGCCTTCTCGACTTTCTCGGCATCAACGATCCGTGGATGCGACGGCTCGCGGACTTGGAGTGCTACCTCCTGAGCGGCGTGGACGCGAGCGGGACGGTGGCCGCGGAGTTCGCAGCCGTCTTCGGCGCGAGCGACGATCTGAAGCAGAGCGAGGTGCGTTCTATACACTGGTCCCCATACGACCGCGTTGGCGTGGTGAACGCCGTTTCTTAAGGACTTTTGCCGTCGTCTCTCTCCGCCCATCTCTCGCTTTCAATACCCGCCCTCGATGTCTTTGAACTCCACCTGACGCCTTTGAACTCCACCCCGACAATCGCTTGTATGGAACGACCCTGAGTTCCCCGTGGGCGGCGCGGAGGAGATCACGAACGCGCTCGTGAGGGGGCTCGAGAAGCACGGCGGGGAGGTGAGGTTGAAAACGCACGTCGATAAGGTGTTACTGGATCCGAAGGACGGGAACAGGGCGGTCGGCGTGAAGCTGAAGAGCGGCGAAGAGATCCGAGCGCCCATCGTGCTGTCCAACGCGTCCGTGTGGGACACGTACGAGCACCTGATCCCCGCAGACGCGGTGAGCGCGAAAGAGCGAAGCGATGCGCTCGGAATCCCGTGCAGCGAGTCGTTCATGCACTTGCATCTCGGGATCGACGCGAAGGGCTTGGATCTGAGTGCGCTCGGCGGCCACCACGTCGTGATCCGCGACGAGAACGCGCCGATATCGACGCCGGGAAACGTGTGCATGATCTCAATCGCGTCAGTGTGGGAGCCGAGCATGGCGCCGGCGGGGCATCACTGCGTGCACGCGTACACGATGGAGCCGTACGAGGGGTGGGAGCGCGGGGAAGGGTACGCGCAGAAGAAGATCGAGCGGAGCGCGAAGCTGTACGAGGCGCTGGAGAGGATAATACCGGACGTTCGCGAACGAGTCGTTCACGAGGAGATCGCGTCGCCGCTGACGCATCAGAAGTGGATGCGGCGGCACAAGGGAACGTACGGCGCGGCGATCCGCGCGCCGGACATGTTCCCCGGGCCGAGCACGGGGGTGAAGGGGTTGTACAGGGTCGGGGACTCGTGTGCGCCGGGGGTGGGGCTTCCCGCCGCCGCGAGCAGCGGCGTGATCGCCGCCAACACGCTGACGGACCTCGACGCGCACTTCAAACTCGTGGACGAAGTCAACGCGATCGCCGCCGCCGCGGGGCGGTGAACGAAGAGCGAGAGAGCGACTGACGACGAGGTTAGCTCGGGTGGACGGATGGAAGTACAGTACGTGAGTGTATTAAAGAGCATCCATCGATCACATCAGCTCGACCATCTCGAGGATTTCTTTCCCGTTCCCTTGCGTCAGCGTCTTGAGCCGCCGCGCCAGGTGCGCGTGTGACACCGTGTCGCACACCGCGTCGAGCCCCTTCGCGTGGTCGTAGTGCTCCACGAGCGCCACCACCTCGTCCGTGTCCAGCCGCGGGTGCTTGAACCGCGCGAGCGACTCCGTGCCCTCGAGCGTGGACGTCCCCTTGAGCTTCATCGAGTGCTTCTTCTTCGTCGCCTTCGTGTTGTGGTTCCCCTGCCGCCCGTGCTGCTTCAGCCGCGCGTACTTCTCCATGTTCTCCGCGCGCTTCGGGCACCTCCGGTGCTTGTGCCCTTCCTCGCGGCAGTAATCGCACACTATCGGCTTCGGGCACGAGTCCGAGGCGTGCCCTTGCTTCCCGCACCGCGCGCACGCGCTCGCGACGAGCGCCTCCTCCTCCGCCTTCGCGGTGAGCTCCGTCGCGTGTTCTCCGACCGCGTCGCGCCTGGCGCCGAGCCTCGCGGAAAGCTGAGGGTCGAGGGTCAATCGTTCAAAGCGACGAACGTCGGGGCGGAGTTCAAAGGCGTCAGAAGCGGAGTTGAAAGGCATCGCGCGCGGTGTGTGTGTCGGGATTGAAACCGTGGCGTGGTGGGCGGAGAGAGACGACCGCGGGGAGATACTAAAGTC
>Ga0181559_10001067_pt1 | contig 26676 bp, 21 predicted proteins | sample 011ome_21_FD_133752 | JGI IMG/M metagenome (GOLD analysis project Ga0181559, IMG submission 133752) | Coastal salt marsh microbial communities from the Groves Creek Marsh, Skidaway Island, Georgia - 011508AT metaG (megahit assembly) | ecosystem: Environmental > Aquatic > Marine > Intertidal...
AAAGCCGAGCGGCAGGTAGCGCTGCTGCGGGAAGAGATGTCGATGAAGAAGGCAGTGGCTTTAACCAGTACGTTTCTGGGTGTGTCAAAAAATGATTTGTATCGGCGTGTGCTGGCATCCGACAAAAAGCTGGATTAGTCACCGATCCCCATTGCGCAGATGCTAACTTGCCACTAAGCTGTGCGTGAGTCAGCTGGGCAATTGCTGTTTGTTTTCACTCTTGGAGTGAGAGCAGGGGGAGGAAAGTCCGGGCTCCATAGAGCAGGGTGCCAGGTAACGCCTGGGAGGTGTAAACCTACGGCTAGTGCAACAGAAAGCATACCGCCAGCTCATTTATTGAGCAGGTAAGGGTGAAATGGTGCGGTAAGAGCGCACCGCGCGACTGGTAACAGTTCGTGGCAAGGTAAACCCCACCCGGAGCAAGGCCAAATAGGAATCTTAAAGTGTTGCTCGCATTGGATTCGGGTAGGCCGCTTCAAGTCTGCGGTGACGCAGGCTGCAGATGAATAATTGTCCTCGACAGAACCCGGCTTACAGGCTGGCTCACACTTTTTCCCCAATTCCCGGCTTTTGACGACGTCAAACTAGCTGGTTACCTAAGAAGTTACTTTAAATAGCCCTGATACCCGGCTGTTATTTCTCGATTTACCCTTTCTAATTACCCGCATGATCGCAGCAGATTCACTCCTGATAGCGGCATGTTCACGTAAATTCTTGAAAAAAATACATAAATTGTCTTGCGCAGGTGCCGATGTCTGCCTATAGTGTTTCTTTGTGGCGAAAAGTGGAATTTTTTGTTTAATTGTGGGGGATAGTGGAATCCCTCGGACAAAAAGTCACACATAATAATTGGGGACAACCGTGTTTCGCGGCATCAATACAATCAACCTGGACGCAAAAGGGCGAATGGCCATGCCTGCACGCTATCGCGAGCAGCTGGTCAAGTCTTGTTCTGGGCATCTGGTTGTCACCATAGATACCAATCACCGTTGCTTGCTTCTCTATCCGCTAGCTGAGTGGGAGCAAATTGAGCGGCAAATTGAATCCCTTTCCAGTTTTGACCCTATGTCACAGCGCGTTAAGCACCTCCTTATCGGTCATGCCAATGACCTTGAATTGGACAACAGTGGCAGGATTTTGTTGCCTCAGGAATTAAGGCAGTACGCGCAGTTGGAAAAGCACGTTTGCCTGATAGGGCAGGGGAAAAAACTGGAGATTTGGGATCAAGCCAGCTGGACTGAGCAGAGAGACCATTGGCTCACAGAGAATTCAACGGAAGGTGAATTGCCAGAGAAATTAAGAACGCTCGCGCTATAGGTGGCGGAGATGGATGAACGAGATGAGCTTCATAAAACGGTATTAGCAGAGGAAGCGGTCTCAGCCTTGAATATTCAGTCGGAAGGTTTCTATATCGACGCGACTTTTGGGAGAGGAGGGCATTCGCGAGCCATTTTGAGTGAGTTAGGTGTGGAGGGACACCTGCTTGCGCTGGATCGCGATCCGGAGGCAATCGAGGCGGCACAGCAGCTGGCGACACAAGACCTGCGACTTGTGGTCGGGAAAACGCAGTTTGGGCAAATGGAAAATGTCATCGCGGCGCAGCGAATTCAGGGCAAGGTGAATGGTGTGTTGTTTGATCTAGGGGTTTCTTCACCCCAATTGGACGACCCGGACCGTGGTTTTAGCTTTATGCGAGACGGGCCATTGGATATGCGAATGGATAGTGACAACGGGCAATCTGCAGCGGAGTGGGTAAACACCGCAGCACAAGAAGAGATAGCTGATGTGCTTTACCAGTTCGGTGAAGAGCGTCATTCACGTCGCATCGCGCGCGCAATCGTAATTGCCAGGAAAGCGCAGAAGATTACCAGGACTCTGCAGCTCGCGGAGATAGTCAAGGCGGCACATCCGGCATGGGAAAGAGACAAGCACCCTGCAACCCGCGCCTTTCAGGCGATTCGCATTCATGTAAACGATGAATTAGGTGAGTTGAAAAAAGCGCTCGTGGTGGCGGTAAACAACCTGGCAATAGGTGGCAGGCTTGTGGTGATTAGTTTTCATTCATTGGAAGACCGCATGGTTAAAAAGTTTATAGCCGATTGTTCCCGCGGCGACAAATATCCACGAGGGCTGCCCATCACAGCCGCGCAGTTGGCTCCCACGCTCAAGAAAATAGGTAAAGCAATAAAGCCATCCGTAAGAGAAGTAGCTGAAAACCCTCGTGCCCGCAGCGCTGTCATGCGAGTCGCAGAAAAGCTGCAGTCGGAAAAGGTAATGGCGATATGAAAAAAGCAGTGAAAGGAAAATCGCGAGACGCTATTAAACCTGCGCAATCAGCATCACAACCCACATCGCAGCCAGTGTTGTTGTGGTTGGGCGTTGGCTCGACCAGATCTTTGATGCTTTTTCTGTTGCTTGGCACCGTCCTGATTTCCGGCTTGATGGTTGTTAAAACCACCCATGAGAACAGGTTTGCTTTCAATGAGCTCCAGATGCTGCGTGAAGAGGCCAATCAATTGGATGTGGAGTGGGGCCAGTTGTTACTTGAACAGAGCACGTTTGGGCTTGACGGCCGTATTGAACAGAAAGCAGTAGAGCAGTTACGCATGCAGGTGCCTGAAATAGATCACATTGTGATGGTGGGGCGTGATGCTAGAAAGCCTTAGACCCGCAATCCGCCAATGGCGGGTACTCTTGATTATGCTTGCCATGCTACTTTGCGTGGTGGCCATAGCCTGGAAACTCAGCGCTCTGCACATCTTGCAGAGAGACTTCCTGCAAGGGCAGGGAGATGCTCGCACTATTCGAACTATTCCTTTGGTGGCAAATCGCGGGCTGATCACTGACCGCAATGGTGAGCCACTGGCCGTCAGCACGCCTGTGCAGTCCATATGGGTGAATCCGAGTGAACTGGTGGAGACACCTGAAGCAGTCTATTCACTGGCTGCTGCCCTGGAAATGAATCCGGAGGTGCTGGCGAGCACGATTTCAAATAACGCCAATCGGGAATTCCTCTATGTGAAGAGGCGGCTCGCACCCGCAGATGCAAAGCGAGTGATGGATCTCAAGCTGGGCCATGTGCACTCCCAGCAAGAATATCAGCGCTTCTATCCGCAAGGGGAGGTTGCTGCTCATTTGATCGGTTTCAGTAACGTCGATGACATTGGGCAGGAAGGGCTAGAGCTCACTTATGACGACTGGTTAGGAGGCGTGCCGGGTCGGCGCCAGGTCATCAAGGATCGTCGTGGTCATATTATTGAGGAACTCAATATGATTCAGACCGCGGAGCCAGGGAATAACCTGACGTTAGCTATAGACTTCCAGCTGCAGAATCTTGCGTATCGCGCTTTAAAAGCCGAATTCATAACCCGCAGAGCCAAGGGCGCTTCTGCGTTGATTCTTGATGTGGATACGGGTGAGGTGCTGGCAATGGTCAATCAGCCTTCTTATAACCCGCACAACAAAGCAGACATGACCGACTTCAGTGTATTGCGTAATCGCGCGATTACGGATGTATTTGAACCTGGCTCCACAGTGAAGGCATTTACCATTACCGCGGCGCTCGAATCGGGCCTGTTTGAGCCCGACACAATTATCGAAACCAGTCCGGGATGGATGATGGTTGGGCCGAATGAAGTCCGGGATATCTTCAACTACGGTACGCTGACTTTGTCCAAGGTCATAACCAAGTCAAGCAATATTGGTACTAGCAAGATTGCGTTTGAAATTGGCCCGGAGCCGATTCGGGATGTATTGCAGAGAGTTGGATTCGGCGAAGTCCTTGGTACTGGATTTCCAGGAGAGCGCGGCGGCGTGTTGCCGAACCCTCGGCGCTGGAGCCGGATTGAGACAGCGACCCTATCTTATGGGTATGGACTGTCAGCGTCTGCGCTTCAGCTGGCGCGGGCCTACTCAGTGATTGCTGATGAAGGTGTCCTAAAGCCAGTTTCACTATTGAAGCTTGGTGAGGCAGATATCGAAGCGTTGCCCAGAGAGCAGGTAATCAGTCCGGTAATCGCGGGCCAGGTGCTTGATATGCTGGAAACTGTCGTAGATTCAAGTCGCGGCGGCTCTGCTGTGGAGGCAAATATCCCTTTTTATGATGTGGCAGGGAAGACTGGAACAGCGCACGTCGTGGGTGAATATGGCTATGAAGATAATTTGCACAATTCATTCTTCGTTGGGCTGGTGCCGGCTTCCGACCCTGAAATTGTCGTGGTTGTGGTGATCAATGAGCCCAAGGGAGAAGAGCATTATGGTGGCCAGGTGGCGGCCCCGGTGTTCTCAGAGATCGCAACTGGCGCCATGCGAATTCTCAACGTCCCTCCTGACAATGTGACTGATCAGAATCTTTGGAGTGGTTCCTCCCCATGACTACTAGTACCGCTGAAGACATGAATTCACACGCTGTATTGCTGGACCTGATTACTGGCCTCGTTGCAATCGAGAATGAGAGCCTGCCGGAATTGCAGGCCATCGTTACCGGGATTCAGATCGATAGCCGAAGACTTCGTAAAGGTGATTTGTTTATCGCCTATTTCGGTCGTAACCATGATGCAAGGGATTTCATTGCAGACGCGATTCAGCAGGACGTGGCCGCTGTACTGGCTGAGTCAGGGGGCGAATGGCAGGGTATTCGTGTCGTCGACGGCAAGTTAGTTGTGGCGATCGATAATCTGACAGCGAAGATCAGTGAAATCGCGGCGCGTTTTTACGGTAAACCCAGTGAGGAGCTCACTGTTTTCGGAATTACAGGTACCAACGGTAAAACCAGCTGTACGCAGTTCCTTGCGCAGCTGCTACAGACTGGAGGAGAAAACTGCGGAGTTATTGGAACGCTGGGATATGGCCCCTATGAGGATTTGTTGGAAACGGAGCTAACCACGCCGGATGCTGTCTTTACTCAGATGGCCCTGGCGGAGCTATCCCACAGGAATGTAAACCCGGTAGCTATGGAGGTGTCATCTGTAGGCCTGCATCAGAAGCGGGTGGCGGCTGTAAATTTTGATACCGCCGTGTTTACCAATTTGACCAGAGATCATCTGGATTATCACGAATGCATGGAGGCTTACGCGGCGAACAAGCGCATGTTGTTTACCATGCCGGGTTTGCGCAATGCCGTTGTTAATTTGGATGACCCCTATGCGCTTTCTTTTATCAATGCGGTTGCCAGTGGTGTTGAGATATCCACTTATAGCCTCAGCAATAAAATCGCCTCAGTGTATGCAAGCAGCGCGACGCTCACGCGTAACGGCTTTGAAGCGTCAATCGTTACACCCGTTGGCGCGGCTGAACTAGACGCACGATTGCTGGGTTACTTTAACTTCAGCAATGTCCTTGCCGTCATCACAATCCTGATTAGTTATCTCAAAATTGAAAATGAAGGCCAGCTGCAATTGCTGTGTGACAGAGTGTCGGACCTTAAGCCTGTTTCTGGTCGCATGGAAATTGTGGGTGATTCGACGAATATCACTGCGGTAGTCGACTATGCCCACACGCCTGATGGACTGCGCAGTGCCTTAACCGCGCTGCGAGATCACTTTAAAGGGAAGATCTGGTGCGTGTTTGGCTGTGGCGGCAACAGGGATAGAGGTAAGCGCCCATTAATGGGAGAAATAGCCGAACAGTTTGCTGACCGCATAATCCTCACAGATGACAATCCACGTAACGAAGCGGGGGACGAAATCGTGCAGCATATTCGCAGTGGTATGAGAGATCCGAGAAGTGCGCTGGTAATTCGTGACCGTGCCGAAGCCATTGATCACGCGATAAAAGAGGCGGCAGAGGGCGATGTGATTCTGGTGGCCGGCAAGGGTCACGAGAATTACCAGGAATCTAATGGCGCGCGTTCGATTTTTAGTGACGCCAACCACGTTCGTTTAGGGCTTAAGTCTCGGTCCAATGAAATGGGTAGCTGAGTAAGTTATCAAGCGACAAAAGAGAGATTTCTAAACTTTGATCAGCACCATGCAATTTAGTGATTTAGCCCAAAACCTGGAAGCAAAGGTTGTTGGTGCAGATGTGGAATTTGCTTCCCTGTCGACCGATTCAAGATCGGTGCATCCAGGCGAGGTGTTCCTGGCATTGAAGGGAGAACGATTCGATGGGCACGAACACGTGCAGGCTGCAGCGGATGCGGGTGCCTGCGGTGCGGTAGTGTCAGAGCAAGTTTCCGCTGGTATCCCCCAACTAGTGGTAAATGACACTCACATGGCTTTGGGTCAGATTGCGCGCATAAACAGGCTTCGCAGTCAGGCAAGGGTTGTGGCACTGACGGGGAGTCAGGGCAAGACTACGGTCAAAGAAATGGTTGCAGCAATTTTGGGCTCTCGAGCACCCACCCTGGCAACACATGCGAACCTAAATAATACGATTGGTGTGCCCTTGACGTTGTTGCGCCTGAGCGCCGAGCATGATTTTGCCGTGATCGAGATGGGTGCGAATAGAGGTGGTGAAATCGATTTCAGTGCAAGTATTACCGTGCCTGATGTGGCGCTAATCACCACGGCGAGCGCTGCCCATGTTGAAGGCTTCGGCAGTCTTGCCGGCATAGTTAAAGCCAAGGGTGAAATTCTTGACCACCTTAAACCTGGCGGCACAGCAGTTCTAAATCATGATGATTCTCATGTAAGTGACTGGATTGAGCGCGTTAAACCAGAAAGATTCGTACAATTTTCCTTGCAGGAAGGTGCAACAGCGGAGTACATAGCGCGAGATATCCAGAGCAATCCGAATGGCAGAGTCGCATTTACGCTGCTTACCCCGGTTGGTGAATGTGAAATCAATATGCAGCTTCTAGGGCGGCATAACGTCATGAATGCTGCCGCAGCTGCCGCAGTTGCCTTGGAAGTGGGTGCTGATCTGGAAAACGTGAAAGCCGGACTAGCCGGGGTAGAGGCTGTGCCTGGTCGTTTGAGTGCGGTAAAGGGCATTGCAAATTCCTTGCTGCTCGATGACTCATATAACGCCAGCCCAAATTCTTTTAGTGCAGCGATTGATGTGTTGGCGACATTTTCCGGCCGTCGGATTTTGATCTCAGGTGATATGAAGGAACTCGGCAACGAGACTGAAAGTGCTCATGAATTGGTTGGCAGTCTCGCACAGCAAGCCGGAATTGATGCGCTTTGGTCAGTTGGCGAGCATGCGGGGCTGGTTGTTTCAAGCTTCGGAAATGACGCCAGAGCGTTTGCCGACCAGGAATCACTGATCGCCTATGCAAGAAATCAGCTTGATGCGAATACCGCGGTTTTGATTAAGGGATCACGGGGTGCCGAAATGGATCGCGTTGTTAATGAATTGCAGGCCAAAGAGGAACTCTAATGCTGGTTTGGTTATCAGATTATCTCATGCAGTTTGATAGCAACTTTGCTGTAATTCAGTACATCACGGTGCGCGGCATATTCAGTATTCTGACAGCACTTGGCGTGTCGCTGGTTATCGGACCGAGCATGATTCGTCGCTTGAATTATCATCAGATCGGACAAGTCGTCAGAGATGATGGGCCGGAAACCCACTTCAGCAAGGCTGGCACGCCAACTATGGGTGGCGCTTTAATCTTGGTGAGCATCGCCATGAGTACTCTGCTGTGGTCTGACTTGAGTAATCATTATGTTTGGATTGTGCTGTTCGTGACCATGGCTATCGGTGCAGTTGGCTGGGTTGATGACTATCGCAAGGTTTTCCGAAAGGATACTGCCGGCCTGTCGGCACGTTGGAAACTTTTCTGGCAATTTCTGGTGGGGATTACTGCCTCCGTTGTGCTTTACGAGACGGCCCTCGGCTCCATCGAGACTGACTACATTATTCCTTTCTTCAAGGATGTGGCCATAGATGTCGGGTTTTTCTATATCGCCATCAGCTCATTGATGATTGTGTTTTTCAGTAACGCAGTAAACCTGACCGATGGCCTTGATGGGCTGGCGATTTTGCCTACGGTGATGGTGGGCGGGGCGCTTGGAGTTATTGCTTATCTTGCGGGACACAGCGAATTTTCAGCTTATCTGAATATCCCTAATGTCACCGGATCCGGAGAAATTGTCATTTTTGCCGGCGCCCTCGTAGGTGCCGGTATGGGGTTTCTTTGGTTTAACACTTATCCCGCGCAAATCTTTATGGGAGACGTAGGTGCGCTGGCGCTGGGCGCCGCACTGGGGGTAATGGGCATTATTTCTCGTCACGAAATCGTGCTGTTCATTATGGGTGGTGTTTTCGTGATGGAAGCTTTATCGGTCATTATGCAGGTCACTTCTTTCAAGCTGACAGGAAAACGAATTTTCCGCATGGCTCCACTGCATCATCACTTCGAGCTCAAGGGGTGGCCAGAGCCTAGAGTGATTGTACGATTCTGGATCATTACGGTGATGTTGGTGTTGTTCGGTTTGGCTACGTTGAAGCTGCGATAGCTGAGCAAGAGGTTGGTGGATGCATCCTTCCGCGAACGCTAAAAAACTGGTGGTTGGCCTCGGGGTTACCGGGCTTTCGTGTGCTCGCTATCTCGCTTCGCGCGGTGAGGCATTTATGGTCACCGATAGCAGGCTGGAGCCACCGGGACTGGCGCAATTCCTGACGGATTTCCCCTCGCTAGAAATAGAGCTGGGTGGATTTCGGGAGGAAACGTTTGTCTCAGCGTCAGAGATCATCGTCAGTCCCGGGGTGAGCCTTAAGACACCGCAACTCGCCGCCGCCATCGCAGCGGGAGTCCCGATTACCGGGGATATAGATATTTTTTCAAAGACTGTTAAGGCGCCAATTGTCGCGGTAACAGGATCAAATGGCAAAAGCACGGTGGTGGAAATTCTGGCAGCAATACTTGACCAGGCGGGCAAAAACTATGGGCTGGGCGGCAACCTTGATAGCCAGAACGCTATGCCGGCTCTGGATTTGTTGCTGGATTCGCCTCGGGAGCTCTATGTGTTGGAAATCTCAAGCTTCCAGCTGGAGACGACTGCATCACTAGGTGCAGAAGTTGCGACATTGCTTAATTTAAGTGCGGATCATATGGATCGTTACGCCACGATGGACGAATACCTTAAAGCGAAGCAAAGGATATTTACTGCTTGTCACAGAGTGGTGATTAACCGAGATGATGCGAATAGCTATCCGCCTGGGGATGAGGCTTTGCCGAGTATTGATTTCGGTTTTGGTCGGCCTTCAGCAAATGGTTTGGGATTGCTGGAGGAAGAGAACGACCAATATCTGGCATACCAGTTTGAGAAAATTGTGTCTGTTGGTGAGCTTAAGATTTTTGGCCAACACAACATCGCCAACATGCTGGCTGCGATTGGCCTTGCGCTTGCTGTTGGGGTTGATCTTAATTCCATTCGCAAAGCCATCACTGAATTTCCAGGCCTGCCCCACCGCTGTCAGTGGGTAGGCAGCGTAGCTGGTGTGGATTTCTATAACGATTCTAAGGGTACCAACGTGGGGGCTACCGTAGCTGCGGTTGAGGGGCTAGGTCACCACATAGAGGGCCATATTATTTTAATTGCAGGTGGCGTCAGCAAAGGGGCTGATTTTAAGACTCTGACGCCAGTGATAAATCGGTGGGGCAAGGAAGTGATATTGATCGGACAGGATGCAATGGAGTTGGCCGAACATCTGGATTCGGATACCCAGACTTACTTCGCGCAAGACATGCAAGATGCAGTCGAGGTTGCGCTAGAGCATGCGGTCACTGGCGATGCTGTGCTCTTGTCTCCTGCGTGCGCAAGTTTCGATATGTTTGATAATTACCGCCACCGAGGCCAGAGCTTCATCCAATCTGTGGAGCAACTACAATGAGTATGGCGTCAGTTTCGCATCGTATTCCAATCAGCGCGCGCCCCGCGCCCCGCTTTAATGGTCTGCTACTTGTTGTCAGCCTGCTAATTACATTTGGGTTGTTGATGATGACCTCAGCCTCAATCGAGATAGCCAGCAGTCAATATGGCGATCCGTTCTTTCACCTCAAACGCCAGACAATTTTTGCCTTGATGGGGCTGGCTGGCATGCTGATCACCTTGCACATACCCATGTATTTCTGGCGCAGGATAAGCTGGTTTCTCTTAATGGCTTCTTTTGCACTCTTGCTATTGGTTCTTGTGCCGGGCGTTGGCAAGGTTGTGAATGGTAGTGCGCGTTGGATCGATCTCGGCCTCTTTAACTTGCAGCCCTCGGAGTTGGCGAAGGTATTTATCGTGATTTATATCGCCTCCTACCTTGAGCGACATACTGAGGAAGTGCGGGAGCAGTGGTCAGGATTTCTTAAGCCTATGCTGGTTATAGGTGCTGCCGTCGTGTTGCTGCATTTCGAACCTGATCATGGTGCACTTGTCATTCTTATGCTAACTGCCTTTTGCCTGATTTTCTTGGCGGGGGCGAAGTTTTACCGACTCCTGTTGATGCTGGTTCTTTGTGTTGGCGCTGTGACTTACATTGCCATTATGAAGCCCTATGTCATAGCGCGCTTCTCTTCATACTTGAATCCCTGGGCTGCAGAGAATGTCTATGGTGGAGGTTACCAATTAACCCAGGCATTAATCGCATTCGGTCGTGGTGAGTGGTTCGGAGTAGGTCTCGGGAACAGTATTCAAAAACTCTATTTTTTGCCTGAGGCGCACAATGACTTTGTGTTAGCCATAATTGGCGAGGAGTTGGGGCTGGCTGGTGTGAGTTTCGTGATTATCCTGTTTGTGTTGCTTGTCGTTAAGGGTTTCAACATTGGCCGTGTTGCGCAACGCGAGGACAGTCTGTTCTCAGCCTATGTCGCCTACGGTATTTCCTTGTTGTTCGCCGGACAGGCGCTGATAAACATTGGCGTCAACATCGGTCTGTTGCCTACCAAGGGCCTGACGCTCCCTTTTCTGAGCCAGGGCGGTGCCAGCTTAATCGTGTGTTGCTACATGGTGGCCATTCTGCTTCGCATCCAGTACGAACTGGAAAATGATCTAAGCTCGGTCGGGAAAGGCGTCGACGTATGGCAACAGGAGACATGAAGGTGTTAATAATGGCTGCCGGCACGGGTGGGCATGTGTTTCCTGCTATCTCAATAGCTCAGGAGCTAATGTCCCGAGGCGTTAGTGTTGAATGGCTGGGTACGCCAACAGGACTTGAAAATGACCTGCTTACAGGAACGGGAATTCCAATCCACCAGGTTTCTGTCAAGGGGCTACGAGGCAGTGGTTTTATGCGCTTGTTGCTCGCACCAATAATGTTAGTCAGAGCATTCTGGAATTCTCTGCGCATTATCAGGCAAGTCGCGCCCGATTGTGTGCTGGGCATGGGGGGATTCGTTTGCGGACCGGCTGGTCTGGCGGCGAAGTTGAGAGGTAAGCCTTTGCTCATTCATGAGCAGAATGCAGTGGCTGGTTTGACTAATCGCCTATTGTTCCGAATTTCCGACCGCGCCATGGAAGCGTTTCCAGCCACTTTTAAGCAGGCCCGTCATGTTGTTTATACCGGTAATCCTGTGCGTCAGGAAATAATTGCGCTGCATGCGCAGCGAAGTGAGGATGATCTTGCTGGAAGACCGCTGCGTCTTCTTGTATTGGGTGGGAGCCAGGGGGCAGCTGCGCTAAACCAATTGATACCGAAGCTCGTTGCTAAAATGGATTCTGAAGTGCTTGAAACTCTTCATCAAACCGGGAAGAGACAATTTGATTCTGCCCTTGAGCTCTATAGTGCGAGTGGTGTGCTTATAAACGCCTCACACCGGGTTGAACCTTTTATTGACGATATGAGTGCCGCCTACGGCTGGGCTGATCTGGTGCTTTGTCGTTCCGGTGCGAGCACGGTTTGTGAACTGGCAGCGGCGGGAAAACCGGCGATTTTCATTCCCTATCCCTACCACAAAGACAATCAGCAGCTATTAAATGCGAGCTGGTTGCAAGACAGTAATGGGGCTGAGGTGATCGAGCAGAAAGATCTGTCCTTAGCCGGGGTAATGGAAATTATGGAACGATATGTAAAAGACCCTGGTTTGCTGAATGCCATGAGCAGAAACGCCCGCGCAGCCGCAATTCTCGATGCCAGTTCTCGCATTGCTTCAATCTGTCAGGAAGTGATGCATGATTAAGCCAGTTGCGAGTGAGATACCTGAGATGCGTCGAATAAAGACTATTCACTTCGTGGGTATCGGCGGTGCAGGCATGTGTGGCGTGGCTGAAGTCTTGCTGAACCAGGGCTATCGAATAACGGGTTCCGATCTAAAGCGTTCCAACAATACTGACCGCTTGAAAAAAATGGGCGCGAAGATTTTTCTCAAGCATGAGGCCGGAAATGTTAGTAAGGCTGATGTGGTGGTGTATTCGAGCGCTATTAATCGTCGCAATCCGGAAATCAAAGCGGCGATAGCGCAGCACAAACCGTTGATTCCGCGGGCAGAGATGTTAGCGGAACTGATGCGCTATCGTCATGCCATAGCGATCGCAGGCACCCACGGTAAAACCACTACCACCAGTATCGTTGCATCAATTCTCGCAGAAGGCGATCTGGACCCAACCTATGTTATCGGTGGTTTATTGAACAGTTCAGGGAGTAATGCCCGTCTGGGGGAAAGTCGGTATTTGGTGGCTGAAGCTGATGAAAGCGATGCTTCGTTCATGCACCTTCAGCCGATGGTGGCGGTTGTTACAAATATCGAAGCAGACCACATGGCGACATATGGTGGCGACTTCGAAAATCTAAAAAAGTACTTTGTCGATTTCCTTCACAATCTGCCTTTTTATGGCTTGGCTGTATTGTGTATTGATGACCCAGGTGTGAAAAGCATTCTCGGCAAAGTCTCCAGACCGGTAATTACCTATGGGTTCTCTAAAAAAGCAGACTATAGGGTTAGCGGATTCAAGCAAATAGCAGGGCAAATTGCGTTCGAAGTGCAGCGCCCTGACAAGAAGCAGCCTATAAAGATCAAGCTTGACATGCCAGGCAAGCACAATGCCCTGAATGCAGCTGCCGCTGTGGCTATAGCTTCGGATGAAGGCATAAAGGACGCTGCAATTAAGCGCGGCATCAAGAAATTTTCGGGTGTAGGGCGCCGTTTTGATGTTCAGGGCAACTTTCCGGTCTCCGGCGGCAGCGTCACCCTTATCGATGACTATGGGCATCATCCATCCGAGGTGGCAGCAACTGTTCAGGCTCTGCGCGCGGGATGGCCAGATCAGCGATTTGTCATGATTTTTCAGCCTCACCGGTTCAGCCGCACGGCGGACCTTTATGATGATTTTGTTGAGGTCCTTTCCGAAGTTGATGTCCTGTTGCTACTGGAAGTGTACTCCGCTGGTGAGAAAAAACTCCCGGGCGCTGATTCCAGAAGTTTGTCCAGGAGTATCCGTCTGCGGGGCAAGGTTGACCCCGTTCTGGTCCAAAATGAGTCAGATGTCCTTGAAATTTTGAGGGATATTTTGCGCCCTGGAGACATGGTTTTGACCCAGGGGGCGGGTAGTGTCGGCAGTCTGGCGCGGGATTTGGCTAGCAAAGGCTTCCTGAACCGGTAATTTATTGATTTTAATAGAAGATTTTAGCCGTATCGGGTTAAGAAAAGTACTGATGAGAACGATAAATAAAGAACAAATACTGGCAAAAGCAGGCCACGTAGTTGTGCTGAAGGGAGGAACGTCGCCAGAGCGCGAGATTTCCCTACTTAGTGGTGAGGCTGTTGCCGAAAGTCTATTGCGACTTGGGGTTCAAACCACAGTGATTGATGTAGGCAATGACATCGCCAACGAGCTGCAAGCGGCGGTACCAGATCTAGTGGTCAATATGCTGCACGGGCAGGGCGGTGAAGACGGTGTGATCCAGGGAATGATGGATCTGCTAGGCATCAGCTACACGGGTTCTGGTGTATTGGCTTCAGCGTTGGCCATGGACAAGGTCAAGAGCAAGTTGATATGGCGTCAGATCGGACTGGCTACAGCTGATTTTGTTGAGCTACACGATGAAAGCGATTGGGATGACATCATTGATAGGTTTGGTAAGGCTGTCGTAAAACCGATTTATGGTGGATCAAGTCAGGGTATCGCCATTGTAGAAACAGCAGCGCAATTACAACAAAAATATAAAAGCGCAATGAATTTCGAACAGGGCGTAATGGCCGAAAAATATGTGGATGGTCCGGAGTATTCAGCAGGCATCCTGGGTGATGAGTTGCTGCCAACGATTCTACTGGAGACAGATCGACAGTTTTTCGATTACGAGGCCAAGTATATAGATGAAAACACTCGCATTATCTGCCCAGTGGAATTTACTGAAAAAGAGTCGTCGCACATAGAGGCTCTGGTGCGCAAAGCTTATCGGAGTCTCGGCTGTAGCGGGCTGGCGAGGGTCGATTTTATGCAGGACTCAGCAGGAGATTATTACTTGCTGGAATTGAACACAGTTCCTGGCATGACCTCTCACAGTTTCGTCCCAACATCGGCTGCGCGCATCGGAATTGATTTTGATGAGCTAATGCTGCGTATTCTGGATTTTGAATTAAGCAACTAACTGATTGAGTAAGCAGACAGAAATGGCAATAGCTAGAAGAACCAAGACAACAGAGCCTTCGATTCGAATGGAGCCAGGCCGGGTACACCGGGGTGGCCAGCCATTAAATCGCGGGGCAGTTGTCAAACGCCGCCTGATTCTGTTGGCGCTATTGGTACTTACGACAGGTGTATTGCTGCAGCAAAACCGGGACATCGTGGCTGAAACATTCAGCCGCCCTGTCACCAAGGTGCGTATGGACAATCAATGGCAACACGTTTCTGAGCAGGAAATAGGAAATCTGCTTACAGGTTTGTTGGGGGCAGGTTTCTTTAATTTCGATGTGGAGGGCACCAAGCTTCGCTTGGAGCAACATCCATGGATCCGCCACGCTGCGGTAAAGAAGATTTGGCCTGACACCCTGGTGCTGAGCATTCAGGAAGAGGTTGCAATTGCTCGTTGGAGTGACGGCCAGCTGCTGAATCAATACGGCGAAGTGTTTAGACCACCTGGCGCTGACCAGTTCGCCAGCCTGCCGATGCTATCGGGGCCAGCACAGGAGCAGATCAAGGTAATGGAACAGTATCGCGCGCTCAGTCAACAGTTGTTTTCAGCAGGGTTGCGGGTGACCGCCCTCAGCTTGAGCCAGCGAGGAAATTGGACGCTTGAATTAAATCGCGAAATTACAGTGACTGCTGGCAGAGAGCAAGTTTCAGGGCGTCTTGGTAGATTTATAGACTTTTATCGCAGTCAGCAAGATATGGGGGCGAGAGCAATCGTTTCCGTAGATCTGCGCTATGACAACGGACTGGCAATTAAAAGAGCGGAGGAGGAATTGGCTGGGGTCGCAGTGAGATGAAAGGTCTTGGCCATAAGGTTAAGCAATTGAAATTAATGTCCTGTTTATTTACAGGAGAGTGCAGCTGATGAGCGAAGCGGTTGGCGAAAACATGATCGTAGGCCTGGATATTGGAACTTCCAAGGTTGTTGCGATTGTTGGTGATATAAATCCTGATGGCAGCCTGGACATCGTGGGCATTGGCAGTCATCGCTCTCGCGGACTCAAGAAAGGCACCGTGGTAAATATTGAATCCACGGTGGAGTCGATTCAACGGGCTATAGAGGAAGCCGAGCTAATGGCCGGTTGTCAAATTCACTCTGTTTATGCCGGCATTGCGGGTAGCCATATTCGCAGCATGAATTCACATGGCATCGTTGCTATTCGCGACGGCGAGGTCATGAAAGCAGATATTGAGCGTGTAATCGACGCAGCACAGGCCGTCGCCATTCCAGCTGATCAAAAGGTCCTGCATATCCTTCCGCAGGAATACATCATCGATTCGCAAGAAGGTGTCAAAGAACCACTTGGAATGTCCGGTGTACGTTTAGAAGCGAAGGTGCATCTTGTGACCTGTGCGATCAATGCGGTCCAGAATATAGAAAAATGCATTCGCCGCTGTGGTCTGGAGACTGATGAAATCATTCTCGAGCAGCTTGCTTCGAGTTATGCCGTGTTGACGGAGGACGAGAAAGAACTTGGTGTTTGTCTGGTAGACATCGGTGGCGGAACTACGGATATAGCGGTTTTTACGGAAGGCGCGATACGGCATACCGGCGTTATACCCATAGCCGGCGATCAGGTAACCAACGATATTGCCATGGCGCTGCGAACACCTACCGAAAACGCCGATGAAATTAAGATCAAATATGCCTGTGCGCTGACACAGCTGGCGAATGCTGAGGATACGATCAAAGTGCCCAGTGTGGGTGATCGCCCACCGCGAGAGCTATCCCGGCAGTCGCTGGCCGAGGTTGTGGAGCCTCGATATGACGAACTTTTCACGCTGGTGCAGGCAGAGTTGCAGCGCAGCGGCTTTGATAACCTGCTGGCAGCAGGTGTGGTGCTAACGGGCGGAACCAGCAAGATGGAAGGCGTTGTTGAATTAGCAGAGGAAATTTTCCATGCGCCGGTTCGCATAGGTGCGCCGCACAACGTCAATGGTCTGGCCGATATTGTGCGTAACCCGATTTATTCTACCGGTGTTGGTTTGTTGCTCTACGGCTTGAAACAACATCAGGAACAGGATGGCGTCGATCCTAAACGTGATCCTCAGATTCATTTGGTGGACAGAGTTAAGAACTGGTTCCAGGGAAATTTTTAGTCAGCTATTTCGTTTGATTTAAAGCAAGAATACAAGAGACCGAGGGGGTTTTATGTTTGAGTTAGTAGATAATATTCCGCAGAGTGCGGTGATAAAAGTGATCGGAGTCGGTGGTGGCGGAGGCAATGCTGTCCACCACATGATCAGCAATCAGGTTGACGGGGTTGACTTCATCTGTGCCAACACCGATTCCCAGGCGCTAAGTAATCTCAAGGCCAAGACTGTCTTGCAGATGGGAACCAGCATCACTAGAGGACTTGGTGCGGGTGCTAACCCTGAAATTGGTCGGCAGGCGGCTCTAGAAGACCGCGAGCAGATTGCCGATATCCTGTCTGGAGCAGACATGGTGTTCATTACCGCGGGCATGGGTGGTGGAACCGGTACGGGTGCTGCGCCTATTGTTGCTGAAGTTGCCAGAGAAATGGGCATACTGACGGTTGCTGTCGTTACGCGACCCTTTCCTTTTGAAGGGAAGAAGCGCTCATCCATTGCAGAACAAGGCATCGAGCTGCTTTCCGCCAGCGTTGATTCCTTGATAACCATTCCCAATGAAAAATTGCTGGAAGTGCTCGGTAAGGAAGCGTCATTACTGGAAGCATTCAAAGCCGCTAATGACGTTCTGCTTGGTGCAGTGAAGGGTATCGCTGATCTCATCATGCACCCAGGCATGATCAACGTCGATTTTGCTGATGTGAAGACAGTGATGTCGGAAATGGGTATGGCCATGATGGGAACTGGATTTGCGTCCGGCGAAGACAGAGCCCGTGAAGCAGCAGAGTCTGCTATTCGTTCGCCACTGCTGGAAGATGTTAATCTGCAAGGAGCCCGCGGCATTCTGGTCAATATCACGGCAGGCGAAAATCTTTCATTAGGCGAGTTCTCCGAAGTAGGTGATACGGTTGAAGAGTTCGCTTCAGATGATGCAACAGTCGTGGTCGGCACCGTAATAGATCCGACCCTTGGTGATGAAATGCGAGTGACCGTGGTGGCAACTGGCCTGGGCGGAAACCAGGTGCTTCCCAAGAAAGTCGTGGACAACACTGAGCGCGAGGAAACGGATTACAAACAGCTTGACAGGCCCGCGGTAATGCGCAATCGCCCTGCGGCAGATAGAGGCGCAGCCATGAAGCAAGCTGCCGGAGCAGAGACCGCTGATATGGATTATCTGGATATTCCTGCCTTCCTGCGCAGGCAGGCAGATTGATCGGAATTTCATACGTGACAGGCGCATTAAATCCTGAGCTTTAGCTTAGGACGGGTGGGCAGCTTGGATTTAAACTAGCAGGCAAAACAACAAAGGCGGAGTCCCCTCGGCTCCGTCTTTCCTCTATACATACAATATATTGGGAAATTCGAGCATCTCTGGTACTATTCGGCAGCTTTTTTCACCGCCCCCAGTAATAAAATCTGCGGGACAGTCGCGTTGCGGTCGCGAAATTCATCGGCCACTCTCCGGTCTAATCTAGCAATAGGTGAATCGACGTATATAAAAGGAAGAAACTATAGCCATTGCTTGAGTTTGAGACTTGCAGGTCGACATATCTGCTTAACACTCGATCTCATTCGCGTCTGGTTGGGAACTGAATTCAATTACGGGAGTCTCATGACTGGTGGCCCGTAAATAAGACTAATTAAAAACACTATGCTAAAACAGAGAACACTCAAAAATGTGATCCGCGCCACCGGCGTGGGTCTGCATACAGGCGAGAAAGTCTATCTCACCTTGCGCCCTGCTCCCGCCAATACTGGCATCGTTTTCACCCGCGTTGACTTGGATCCAGTGGTTCAAATCCCGGCTACAGCGGCCAATGTGGGGGACACTACGCTCTCCACTTGTCTGATGAAGGACGACGTGCGCATCTCCACCATAGAGCACTTGATGTCGGCGCTGTCCGGTCTTGGGATCGATAACGCTTTTATCGACGTGAGTGCGCCTGAAGTGCCTATTATGGACGGCAGTGCCGGCCCCTTTGTCTTCCTGATTCAGTCTGCGGGTATTGAAGAGCAGAACGAGCTCAAGAAATTCATCAAGATCAAGAAGCCTATTCATCTGGAACAGGGTGATAAATCGGTCAGTTTGGAGCCGTTTGATGGGTTCAAAGTGAGCTACACGCTGCTTTACGACCATCCTGTCTACAAGAGGCACACCAAGAGTGCGACGATCGATTTCTCCAGCACTTCCTTCGTAAAAGAAGTTAGTCGCGCGCGAACCTTCGGTTTTATGCACGAATTCGAGGAGCTGCGCAATCGCAACCTGGCGTTAGGCGCCAGCATGGACAACGCAATCGCAGTGGGTGATTACAAAGTGCTTAACGAAGACGGTTTGCGCTATGAAGATGAGTTCGTCAAGCACAAGATCCTTGATTCTATTGGAGATTTATATCTTCTGGGCAATAGCCTCATCGGCGAGTTCAAGGGATATAAATCTGGACATGCTCTCAATAATGCATTATTAAGAATGCTTGAAGTGAATGAAGACGCTTGGGAAATTGTCAGTTTCGATGAAGAATCAAACGTGCCTATTTCCTATATAAAACCTGTGCTTGCAGCATAAGGTGCTAGATTGCACCTAACTTCTTATTTTTTAAAAGTTTATCTGAAAATACTGTACATTGTGCAGTAAGCTCGGTGCCTCGCAATTCAGGTAAGTTGGGCGTTGAAGTTTCTGGGCTAAACCCCACATGTGCTATTCGGTTAGCTAAGAATTACGCTGAACAATGAAACTCATACTCGTTGACCAACGTCACGGCCACACCAAGACCATTGTCCTCAAGGGCTGGGTTAAAGGCCTGCTCTCTATTCTCTTACTGGGTGCCCCGGTAGCTCTTGGCTATTTTGGCTATCAGCTCGCCATCTCTCAGGATTCCGTCATATTTACGGAAGAAACTGCCCGCAACTGGGAGCAACAGCTACGTTTTCAGGCTGAAGAATTGCAGGGAGTTAAGCAAGATTCAGAGCAAGAACTTGAGGCGCTAACGCTCCGTCTCGCTATGCTCCAGGCCAGACTGGTGCGCCTCGATGCTGTGGGTGAGCGCATCACCACTATGACAAACCTGGATACCGGTGAATTCGACTTCAGTCAGCCGGTTCCGCTGGGCGGGCCTGGGATTGGCAGTTCCGAAGCTTATAGCACCGCCGGATTCGTGAGCGCCGTGGACCGTCTGGAGTCCCATCTTGAGGATCGCCAGAATCAGCTCGAAATTCTTGAGGGGATGCTGACCGATAGAAAAATTCAATCCGATGTGTTTATCGCAGGCAGACCGCTCGAGAAGGGCTGGATAGCCTCGCGCTTTGGGCAGCGGCCTGACCCCTTCACCGGGCGACTTACCACTCATACAGGCATCGATTTCACAACGGGCAGGTCCGGGGCTGAAATCAATACAGTTGCTTCGGGTGTCGTAACCTGGTCTGGCCCTCGCTCAGGCTATGGTCTGATGGTTGAAGTAAATCATGGCAGTGGATTTACTACCCGCTATGCCCATGCTGAGAAGCTCTTTGTGGACGTTGGCGATGTGGTCAATAAGGGCCAGAATATCGCGCTTGTGGGATCCACAGGTCGCTCCACTGGTCCACACGTCCATTTCGAAGTCTATAAAAACGGCCGCGTCGTCGATCCGGCTGCCTATATACATCGCACCGCCAGATAATTCCCGCTTCTACGAAATCTCCAGAGCTCCGTGGGTAACTGCCCGTGGGATGCTCTGGCTATCATTTTCTAAATAAGGTCCCAATACAGGTATCAGAATTCAGGTATGAACATTCTCAATAAAGTCTTTGGCAGCAGCAACTCCAGAAAGCTAAAGAAGATGAACAAGACCGTTGGCGTGATCAATGCGATGGAAGCCGAACTGGAAGAATTGTCTGACGAACAGCTGAGCGCGAAAACTGAAGAGTTCAAACAGCGGCTTGAAGGAGACGCTGCGCTGGAAAGCATTTTGCCTGAGGCATTTGCGGTGGTGCGTGAAGCCAGCAAGCGAACTCTTGGCCTTCGGCATTTTGATGTGCAATTGATTGGTGGCATGGTGTTGAATCAGGGCAATATCGCAGAGATGCGAACTGGTGAAGGTAAGACTCTGGTTGCCACATTACCAGCTTATCTCAATGCGATTTCAGGCGCCGGCGTACACATAGTCACAGTAAACGAATATCTCGCCGAGCGCGATGCTAACTGGATGCGGCCGATTTACGAGTTTCTGGGGCTTACTGTCGGCGTTGTAAAATCCGGACAGACATCGGAAGAAAAGGGACAGGCTTACGATTCATCCATCACCTACGGAACCAACAACGAATTTGGATTTGACTATTTGCGCGACAACATGGCATTTCGCCTCGAAGACAAGATGCAGAAGCAACTTAACTTCGCAATTGTCGATGAGGTTGACTCGATTCTTATCGACGAGGCAAGAACACCCCTGATTATCTCCGGCGCGGCGGAAGACAGTTCTCAGCTCTATGTAGCAATTGATAAGCTGATACCGCGCCTTGAGAAGGGTGTTAAACAGGAAAAGTCCAAGATGGAGATGATGGATAAGAATTTCATTCCTGAAGAATCTGGGCATTTTACTGCCGATGAAAAGAGCAGGCAGGTTGAGCTTACGGAATCAGGCCATGAATTCGTAGAAGAATTGCTGATTCAGAAAAAGCTGCTTGATGAAGGCGAGTCGCTCTATGCTGCCACGAATCTTTCATTACTGCATCACGTACATGCCGCGCTGAAAGCGCATCACCTTTTTAATCGGGATGTTGAATATATAGTTCAAAACAAGCGAATCGTTCTGATTGATGAGCATACTGGACGTACCATGGAAGGCCGCAGGCTTTCTGAGGGGCTGCACCAGGCGCTCGAGGCCAAGGAAGGACTGGAAATTCAGAGTGAGAGTCAAACCCTGGCTTCAACGACATTTCAGAATTTTTTCCGCCTATACAACAAGCTGGCGGGTATGACCGGTACTGCGGACACGGAAGCTTTTGAATTCAGCCAGATCTATGGCCTGGATGTAGTTGTCATTCCTACCAATGTGCCAATGGTTCGTGACGACGCCAACGATCTGATTTTTCTCTCCATGGAGGAAAAATTTGAAGCAATTCTCGGTGACATTATTGAGATCTGCGGCAAAGGCGCTCCAGTGCTGGTTGGTACGGCATCAATTGATACGTCTGAAATACTTTCTGATTATCTCAAGAAAAAGAAAATCGATCATGAAGTGCTTAATGCCAAATTTCATGCCAAGGAGGCAGAGATCATTGCCCAGGCCGGTCGCCCAGGTGCGGTTACCATCGCGACAAACATGGCTGGGCGCGGCACGGATATCGTTTTGGGCGGTAAATGGGAAGTAGAAGCGGATGCGCTTGAAAATCCAACTCAAGAGCAGATAGATCAGCTCAAGGCGGAGTGGGAGAAGCGTCATAAACAGGTTCTTGCAGCTGGCGGTTTACATATCATCGGTACCGAGCGTCATGAGTCACGCCGCATCGATAACCAGCTGCGCGGTCGTGCTGGTCGCCAGGGCGATCCAGGCTATTCCAGATTCTACCTCTCTATGGAAGACAATCTGCTACGCATTTTTGCCAGCGAGGGCGTGAAAAACTTCATGCGCAAACTTGGCATGGAGCACGGTGAGGCCATCGAACATGGCATGGTGACTCGCTCCATTGAGAAGGCGCAGCGTAAGGTAGAGGGGCGCAACTTCGATATACGTAAGCAGCTGCTTGAGTATGACAATGTGGCTAACGACCAGAGAACGATTATTTATCGCCAGCGTAATGAATTGATGGCCAGTGATGATATCTCTGAGCTGCTCAAGGAAATGCGCGAGGAAGTTGTTGCGCAAGTGGTCGACGATTACATTCCGCCGCAGAGTGTGCCCGAGCAGTGGGATGTCGCTGGTCTCGAAGAATCCATCAAAACTGAATTCAATACCAGTCAGCCCATGCAACAATGGCTGGATGAGGATGATCAGTTATATGAGGACCAGCTGAAAGCGAAGCTCACCGACATACTTGAACAGGAGTATGAGAACAAGGCTGAAGCAGTGGGTGAGAACATGCGCCTGTTTGAAAAGCAGATCACTCTGCAGATCCTTGATGGCCTGTGGAAAGACCATCTGGCAACAATGGATCATTTGCGTCAGGGAATTTTTCTGCGCAGCTATGGTGGCAAGAATCCGCGCCAGGAATACAAGCGTGAAGCCTTTGCTCTTTTCACAGAGCTGCTTGATCACCTGCAGCGAGAGGCAATCAAAGTTCTGAGTCACGTTAAAATTCGACAGGAGGACCCTGCCGATGCCATTGAGCGCAAGCGTCGAGAAGAAGCTGCGCGTGAAAAAATGAATTTTCAGCATCAGGAAGTTTCAGCGTTATCTGATGGTGCAGAGGCGGGGGCAGCGGCTGCTCAGGGACAGGGTGCCGGGCAGCAGGGCAACCCGCTACAGCAGAGTAAACAGTCGCCCTTTGTTAGGGATGTGCCGAAAGTCGGCAGAAATGATCCTTGCCCCTGTGGTTCTGGCAAAAAATACAAGCAATGTCATGGCAAGATAGCCTGACCTGGATTAGGTATGTCCGCACAGCCTGAATCAGATACTTTAAAAGTTGATGGCATCAGACTGTCCGCCGTTGCCAGTGGCGTTCGTTATACCGACCGTATGGATCTGGTGCTAATCGAGATACCGAAGGACGCTAGCGTTGTGGGTGCGTTTACTCAAAACGCATTCTGCGCGGCCCCGGTGCAAATAGCACGTCAGCATTTGCTAGCGAATACGCCGCGCTATTTTCTGATCAACACGGGCAATGCGAACGCCGGTACCGGTGAGGCAGGATTAGTCGATGCGCTGCGATGCTGTCAGTCTATGGCAGATATTGCCCGCGTTCAGCCAGACCAGATTTTACCATTTTCCACAGGAGTCATCGGTGAGCCGCTTCCTGTTGAACCTATCCTGTTAGGTATACCTGACGCCTTCTCCGGATTGGATGAACGCAATTGGTTTGATGCAGCCACCGGGATCATGACCACCGATACCCAGCCCAAACTCGCCAGTAAGGCTATTAAAATTAGCGGACGAGAGGTGGCGATCGGCGGTATTGCCAAAGGGGCTGGCATGATTAAACCCAATATGGCCACGATGCTGGCCTTTGTCTTCACCGATCTGGGCATCGACCAGTCGGATCTGGATGGGCTTCTTCAGCAGTCAGTATCCCAGAGTTTTAACCGCATTACAGTTGATGGTGATACTTCTACCAATGATGCCTGCATGCTGGTTGCGACTGGCGAGTCACACAACTACAGCTCTTTAGAAGCTGCGGAGCGCGCCACGTTTCAACGTGCGCTGACGGATGTATTCAGGGAGCTGGCCATGGCCATCATCAAGGATGCGGAGGGTGGAACCAAATTTGTTACGGTGCGAGTTGAAAACGGGCTCGATGAGCAAGAGTGCCTGGCTGTGGCTTATACCATTGCCGAGTCACCGCTGGTTAAGACAGCAATGTATGCGGCAGACCCTAATTGGGGCCGCATCCTGGCCGCAGTTGGGCGAGCTGGCGTAAGAGATTTCGACCTGTCAGCACTGACTATTTATCTTGGTGACGTCTGTCTTGTGGTTGCTGGAGAGTTGGCGCCAGACTACACAGAGGCTCGGGGCCAGGCACAAATGGACGAGGATGAGATTAGCATTAGAGTCGATCTGGGGCGCGGCTCACATGCGGAAACTGTTTGGACTTCTGATCTTTCCCTCGACTATGTGCGAATCAATGCGGACTATCGCACTTAACTCTCTTTCTTTGAGACTCCTGCTTTGATTCACGTTGCAGTTGCCGTCATCAAGAATCCGCGACAAGAAGTGCTTGTGGCACTGCGTCGCCCCGACAGTCATCAGGGTGGGCTCTGGGAATTCCCCGGAGGGAAAGTTGAAGAAGGCGAATCAGTTTTTACTGCATTGCAGCGTGAGATTCAGGAAGAATTAGATCTCAGCATTAGCGCTGCCTTTCCCTTTATAAAGATTAGTCACGACTATGGCGATAAATGCGTGCTGCTTGATGTTTGGCAGGTGACAGAATTTGGCGGTACGGCTATCGGCAGAGAAGGCCAACAGATCCTATGGCTTCCGCCTGTGGATATGCAAGAGCAGGACTTTCCAGCCGCAAATCGCCGAATTATCGACTTACTCAAGCTGCCCCTCGAGATGGCAATCACTCCCGCTTTACAGGAATTGACGGCTTTATCTGACTATCTGGAAAAGGTTGCTGCAGCCGACGTGAAGCTGGTCCAGTTGCGGCAAAAGCAGTTGCCCACAGATGCTTTGCTGAAGTGGGCGAGTCATGCCGGGGCATTATGCGAGCGGCTGGGATTGCAACTGGTGCTTAACGCTTCTGTTGATTTGATCCCTATGTTGCCCGATGGCATGGGTTTGCATCTTTCGGCAACGGAGTTAGGTAAGTTGACCGCACCGCTAGCAAAGCCGGATACTCTGCTGGGCTGCTCTTGCCACTCACGGGATGAATTGCGTAGGGCGGAAGCCCTGTCTGTAGACTACGCGCTACTGTCGCCAGTTGCTAAAATCGCGAAATATCCCGCTGCTGCGGCGCTTGGTTGGTCTGGCTTCGCCGAGCTTGCCGCCGACGCGAATGTGCCGGTTTATGCCCTTGGTGGGCTTCGGCGTGAGGATCTGGACATCGCTCAGAGTATGGGGGCGGTGGGCATTGCTGGCATCTCTATGTATCCCTGAGAGCTTATTTATATCTTTCTGAACAACGACAATCGCGCGCAAAGTAGCAAATTTTACTGGATGCCCATGCCTGCGGTAACCGGTACGCCGCTTTAATTCACGCCCCTGGTTCAGGTCTTTGTAGGCCAAGTCGCGAAGGACTCACTTAGTTCACGCACATTTAATTTTCGATTCACTCACTGCAGCGGCTCATCCACATCGTCATCCACCGGATAAACTGGCTGGCCAGGGATACTGTGTTTTTCTGTAGCCCACTCACCGAAATCTATCAGCTTGCATCTTTCACTGCAGAAAGGTCTGAACTCGCTGGCGTTACTCCAGGGCGTTGGCTTTTGACAGGTTGGGCAGTTTACATATCGATTGCAAGTGTTACTCATCAGCTTGTTTGGCTCCTGCGGCTTTCAGATATTTATTGTGAAGCGTAAGTACTCGGGTAGCCACTGTCTTAAACGCTTGTTCATTGTAAAAGACATCATCCGCATGCTCGAGCCTCTTGGCGCGGGACATTTGCGCCGCGATAATCGCCCGCACAGTGTCCTCGTTCCCGCCGTCGCGAGCAAGGGTGCGTTCAAGCTGCGTGCCCTCCTCTACATCGACCACCAAGACACAGTCTACAAGCTGAGCCTGAGATGTCTCCAGCAGGAGAGGGGAAACCAGTATGCAGTAGGGCGACTGGCTAGCAGCAATTTGCTGTATCAGCCACTGACCTATCAATGGATGCAGCAATTGCTCTAACCAGGTTTTCTCAGCCCCATTATGAAATATGATTTCCCGAAGGGCGCCTCGGTTCAGGCTGCCGTCAGTCTCTATTACTGTTGGACCAAAGTGATTGCCGATTGCTTCGAGGGCAGGGGCGCCGGCTTTAACGAGCTCACGCGAGGCAATGTCTGCATCCACCAGATTCACTCCTAGCTTCGTAAATTCATTGGCCACTGTGGATTTGCCGCTGCCAATGCCTCCAGTTAAACCGACTACATACATTGCTGATTCGCTTGCGCTGACTTGGATTGCATGACTTGATTCTCAGGATACAAAACTGGAGAAATACATGGCGCTAATTTGTGGTCCCCAGATTAGCATGATGAATCCGGCTCCAGCTAAAAACGGCCCAAACGGCATGGGCGCGGATCGATCTCTACCCATGATCATAGTACTAACAATGCCGAAGATGGTCCCCACGAGAGAGGACAGAATGATAATTGGCAGCAAGCTTTGCCAGCCCATCCAGGCGCCCAGCGCCGCAAGTAATTTGAAATCACCGTAGCCCATGCCTTCTTTGCCGGTCAGAATCTTGAATGCCCAATAAAAAACCCAGAGAGAAAGGTAGCCAGCAATTGCGCCTAGTACGGCGTCGTAAA
>Ga0181559_10001071_pt1 | contig 26619 bp, 17 predicted proteins | sample 011ome_21_FD_133752 | JGI IMG/M metagenome (GOLD analysis project Ga0181559, IMG submission 133752) | Coastal salt marsh microbial communities from the Groves Creek Marsh, Skidaway Island, Georgia - 011508AT metaG (megahit assembly) | ecosystem: Environmental > Aquatic > Marine > Intertidal...
CTCGAAGGCGGTGATGGGAAGCGCTGGTGAAACAGTGGATACCACGGACTTTTCCGTCTCGATCAAGAAAGCGGCAGACGAAAACTCCGGAGCGCCCACATCGGCTGCCCAGGCCGTCGCGCGGAATGCGACGCTTGATTGGGTCGAGCCCTTCGCAACAAAGAAGAGGCAAACGCTTTATCTCGAAATCCATACCTGGCAAAACGGGGATCAACCGGTCGTTCTCTCTTGCGTTTCCCCCGTTGAACCAAAAGATGGAGCTGAACCATGGAAAGCTCTCCGCGCGATCCGCAAATCTTTCCGGTTGGAATAGGGAAAATGTAACCACCCAGACAGTTTCGCAGTCTTAACTCCCTGAATTAGACTGCGCTTTCCCTATCCATTGCTCTTCCAAGCTGTTGCTTTGTCAGGATTTTTCCGCTGCGCGCGAATGACATCGGCTTCGCGAGCGAGAAACTGGGACAGCATTTTTTCATTCACCACGTCGACATGCAGATGGGGAAAAACGGGGAACTCTATTTACTGAAGCACGAAACTCCCTGGTATGATGGCACTGATGGAACGCTCAAGAAAATCACCTACCTCGAGACACCCATTGAAATCGGTTGACCCTTCTTACAAAGAGGTGGCCAAAAAATATGCCAAAGCCCCAGCGACTCGGGACATACTCGTGAAAAAAAATTTCGCGGGAGGTCAGGGATCATGGGGCATCGTTCCGGTGCCGCCTCATCCACAGCATAATGCCGAGGAAGGGCAGCAGATCGTGGACGCCATCTCAGGAAAGAGAAAAGAGACTTAATAACAGCCTCTATTATCTGGAGGATCTACCCTCGCGATTGCGCCATGAGATGCATCATTTGGTCAAGTGCACTTCGGTAGAACCAGGCTCTTCGATCTGCGTTATACTTCTTGCCCGCTGTCGCTACTTCACCAATCATCGTACGCGTTCTTTGGTCGAGGCGCTTGCTTTCTGACAAGGCAACGAGACAGCTCTCGTAAACAGAGGCACATTCTTCGATCTGGCCGCTATTGTATAGGGGAACGCCTTGATGAATAGCCGAGAGAATCATTTCGGATGCGTTCTTTCCTTCCACACTTGTCGTTTTTGGCGGCGCTGTCTGCTGCTTGTCGCATCCTTCGGACGAATATTTTTCGGAGCCTGCCGACTTCGTTTCAGGAAAACCAATCACAGAGCTGATTACGTGGATCGTTCCGTTTCCACCATCAATCCCGGCATTCCTCACTACCGATCCACTGACGGTAAAGAGACCGTCCTCGATCGCAAATATCAACTCCGTCCCGCTCAGTGACTTCGCACTATTTGCATTCAGGGCGTCGCCAGCAGAGACCTTCCCGGAAACAACGTGAGTCGTGAGAAGCTCTACGAGTTGCTTCCGATTTTCTTCTTTGAGGAGGTTTTCAACAGTTCCTTCTGGAAGCGCCGCGAACGCATCATCGGTAGGAGCAAAGACGGTCAACTCATCGTCGCCCTCTAGGGCGGACTCCAATCCTGCCACCTTTGCAGCGGCGAGCAAAGTCTGGAAAGAGCCTGCAGACTGAGCCGTGCTCAAAAGCGTTTTCTTCTTCGGCTCGGGAAGGAGGACGGAGTCGATCACGTGAATCGTCCCGTCAGCGCAAGTGATGTCTGCCTCGACGAGAGACGAACCATTTACCTTTACGCTACCTTTCTCGAAGGCGAGTTTGAGCGGCGTCCCTTCCACCGTCTTCACACCATCACTACCCAACGCCTGAGCTAGCCCCAGTGAGCCGGGATGCACGTGGAGCGAGAGGATTTGCACGAGACGTTCCTTATTCTCGGGCTTGAGCAAATCCTCCAGCGTTCCCTCCGGAAGCTTGGCGAATGCCTCATCGGTTGGGGCGAAAACGGTGAGCTTGTTATCCCACTGGAAAAAAGTGGTCAGCTTGGCGGCGTCGAGAGCGGCCTTGAGTGTGGAGAAGCGTTTGTCTGCTTCCATCGTTGCGATAAGCGATTTGGGGCCTTTCGGAGCAGGAGTTTCTTTTGAAGTCATCTCCTTCTTTCTCTCTTTGAATTCGCCTTGGCCTTTTCCGTAGGTCCGGATGTAGTCGACCTCGAGGGAAAATGGACCTGCTTTCTTGTCACCGATCAGGAGTCCTGCTTCGCGAATTACGGAAGGATCCAGAACCTCGTCGGGGAGGTCACGTCCGCGCCATCCACCTTTGAACTCGGAAAACGGAATCTTCACCTGCTGCCACTCACCGGCCTGGGTCGAGAACTCCCCTGAAAAAGAAACAGGCATACCGCGAAAGGTAGCGGTCGATTCCAAACGCATACTGTAGGTGCGACCGTCGCCTTTCACTTTGAGAAGAATTCCGAGATCGTTGCTAAGGTTGAAGTCGACTGCGCTGCTGCGGATCGAAGAAAACCCTCCGTTGTTCTCAAGCGATAGGGTTCCGGCAAACTTGAGGATGCCTTCGTCGGAAACAGCGAAGCTTCCCTTTGACAGCCCGCCCATGACGCCATCGTTAACAACCTGCCACTTCATGCCGTTCGTTTCGCTTGTTCCAAACTCCGTCAAAGTCTGTCCGCGCCATGCCCATGGTTTTTCTTTCTCTTCGGCGAAGGTAGGAAGGTGAGAGAATACTCCCAATAGCACTGCAGTTACGATAATTAAAGTTTTCATCCTCAGGGTTACGGCTCCCACTCGGATCTGGACGAAAAAAGGAAGAAAGACCCCAAGCAGAGACATCTGGGACGCCCATATAGATTCCTTTGCCGCGATGATCGACGGCATCCTCGCCACTTTTCTGATGGTGGAATTCTCCTTGCTCCGCGGCAGAGAACCATCCAGGGAATGGGTGAAGTCGCAATCACCTGCGGAGGGCTCTAGAAAATAGTAAGGGGAACCCTCCACAATCCGAAAATCGTTTCGCGTTTATTAAGAAACGAGCTTTCCATCGGCCTTCCCGCACTCCTGCGCTAACGTCGATCTGGTGAGTCAATCCAATGACCCCATTCCATCCCGAACTTCAGGACCATCGTATTGTTAGCCACAGCGTCTAAGCTCATTACCCTTGAACGATTCTCCTGACAGTCCCGAGTTGCATTCCAATCGCCATCTCGCCAGTAAAGTTTGGTCGCGACTTGGTCCGTGGCGATGGCGTCTTTCCCTATCATTGGGCCTACTCGTTTTTTCCGTTCCTTTCATCAACTTCCACCCCCTCGTCTGGGGGATCGTCGCGGATGATCTCATCGAAGGCAGCCTGACGGGTCAATCGCTGGGAATATGGCTCGCGATCATGATGGCGACCTACCTCATCGGTCTCGCCGCCAACGCCTGGCATACCTATCTGCTCGAAAAAACCGGGCAGGCCTTTGTGAAAGAAATTCGGTCCGACCTGTTTCGAAAATTCGAAACCCAGTCTCTGGGCTACCATCGGGACCGCAGCACCGGGGAATTGGTCACCCGAATTACCAGCGACGTCGATGCGATGGAGCAGAGCGTCCTGCAAGGGATCACCGGGTTGATCGAAGAGGTGGTCACTTTCGTCGTCGTCGCCGGGATGGTTCTCTGGATCAGCCCATTGGTCGGCGCACTTTCGATCCTTCCTCTCGCTTTCGCTTTTCTTTTCATCCGCGTCTACAACAAACGGGTGAAGGCAATCTACGACGGAGTGCGAAAGCGACTCGGTCACATTGGTTCTTTCGTTCAGGATCGTCTCGCCGGAGTCCAGGTGACACAATCCTTCGGGAGGGAGGGCGCCGAGCAGGCTGACTTCGATGGCAGAGCTGAGAGCTTTTATGACGCCAGCGTCAAAGCGAGTCGATTGAGAAATACCTACTTCCCCATCGTTTCGACTTTCGGGTTCGTGAACAACCTCGTCATGCTCGGAGTCGGCGGCTGGATGATACTGAGCGGAAATGAGGCCTTTACGATTGGGGCCCTGCTCGCCTACCGCGGCTTCTGGTGGCGCCTCCAAAGTCCGATTCGCACCATCGCGCAAACCAGCGATATTCTCCAGCGCGCTCGCGCGGCCGCCGAACGCGTTTTCGAACTCCTCAACGAACCCGTATCCGTAGTCGACCGCCTCGGAGCACAGACCTGGGTTGAGAAAAAAGGAGCGATCGCATTTGAGGAAGTCGATTTTTCCTACCTGCCTTCCAAACCGATCCTGCGAAAGGTTTCCTTCCGAATCGATCCCGGTGAGTTCGTAGCCATTGCCGGTGGAAGCGGGTCCGGAAAAAGCACCCTGCTCAATCTGGTGCCACGCTTTTACGATACCACCGGCGGAGTCATCCGATTAGATGAAGTCGACGTTCGCGACTACACCTTGGAGAGCTTGCGCGCCCCGATCGGATTTGTGGGGCAAGATAACTATCTCTTCGACGGGACCGTTCTCGATAATCTGCGCTATGGGAAACCGGAAGCATCGGTCGCAATGATCGAAGAGGCAGCACGTGCAGCCAACGCACATGACTTCATCGTTGACCTTCCCGACGGATACGAAACCCGCGTCGGTCAGAACGGCGTCAAACTGTCAGGCGGCCAACGTCAGCGTTTGAGCCTCTCACGAGCCTTCCTGACCGAACCACAAATTCTGCTGCTCGACGAACCCACTGCATCGGTTGAGCCAGAGAGTGAAAGTATGATCCACGATTCGATTCTCCGTCGAACCGCATCAGGACAAGGAACCACTTTGCTTGTCACGCATCGCATCGACCTGCTTCGTCAGGCGCCACGCATCCTTTTTCTTTCCGAAGGGCGGCTCGCGGGCGATGCCTCCCACGACAAGCTCCTTGCGACCTGCTTGGATTATGCCGACGCCTATCACAGGTGGGAAGCGGAAGAGCGGTAAAGCCTCTCGAGCAGCACTCAAATCCCGAAACGGAAAAGGCCGGACGCGAGAACACCCAGCCTTAATTCGTCGGAGTCTTTGTCAGAAAGCTTAGTGCTTTTCGTTTTTAGTTCTTCCCTGGTAGGTTCCGGTAGCTTGGCGTTCGACCCTGCGTTCGTTCACCTGAGCGGATACTTCCGGGGTGGAGAGACCCGTGATCGCGATACCTATCGCGAGGCATCCTAGCAATAAGTGAGTTGATTTCTTTTCCATGTTTTGTTTTTGGGTTTGTGCTGGATTTCGGGAGGGTCAATCTTGAAACTCGCAAGGTCGGTCGTTGTTCTAGTTGTGCTTGGTCTGGTTGCCGCCGCATCCTTCTTGGTCGCGTCATACTGTGTCCGTCCGCGGCTTGTCCAAAGTTTGCTCGGCGCATGTGGACCTTCTTTCTCCACCCGTCCCCCAATTCAAGGTGCACTATTGACCTTGCGCTCCCCTTCACGTTAACGTCTCGTCAAATGCGACTCCTTGTATTCATTGCAGCAAATTTTGCAGTGCCCGCTTTCGCAGCTGATTACGACGAAAACATCAAGGTTCTTTTGAAAAGCCGTTGCGTCTCATGCCACGGCCCTCTGAAACAGAAAGCCGGCCTCCGCCTTGATGCGGGAAGCCTGATACACAAGGGGGGTAACGATGGCCCAGTTCTCGACAAGATTATTTCGCGGGTCTCGAGTGAAGACGAAGAAGAGCGGATGCCTCCCGAAGGAAGTCCTCTCTCCCCAGAGGAAATCGGCATCTTGGAGGAATGGATCGCGAAAGAGGCTCCTTTTCCGGAGGATGAAGCTGTCCCCGGATCTCCGGAATCGCACTGGTCTTTTCAAACGATCAAGCGGCCCGAACTGCCCGAATTAAGAGATAAGGACTGGCCCAATAATCCGATTGATCATTTTGTTCTCGCAAAACTGGAGGAAAAGGATTGGGCACCTGCGGGCAGAGCCGAGCCACTTATTCTACTCCGGCGCGTCTACCTCGATGTGATTGGTCTTCCCCCTACCATCGAAGAACAGGATGCGTTCTTACAAAACCCGGATCTCACCCGGGTGATCGATGATCTACTCGCTCGTGACGGATACGGCGAGCGGTGGGCCCGCCATTGGCTGGACGCGGTTCGCTACGCGGATACCAACGGTTATGAACGGGATGCAACCAAGCCATTCGTCTGGCGATACCGGGACTACGTCATTAATTCCCTGAATCGCGACAAGCCATATGACCAATTTATTACCGAACAGCTCGCCGGAGATGAAATACCGGCTCGCAATTCGGAAACCGTGATCGCCACCGGTTTTCTCCGACTCGGACACTGGGATGACGAACCGGCGGATCCCGCCACGGATCGCTACGACCAACTCGACGATATTCTCAACACCACGAGTCAAGCCATGCTGGGTCTGACCCTCGCTTGTGCTCGCTGTCATGATCACAAGTTCGAGCCACTCCTTCAGAAAGATTACTACTCCATGGTCGCAGTGTTTAATCCGCTCGAGCGTCCGCGAGCCGGAAGAAAGGAACTCGCCATCCCCGCCGGAACTCGGAAGGAGGTCGCCGCTCTTGAGGTGAGAGATGAGGCCATCGCCCGCCTCAAAAAGGAATTCGAATTGCGGTATCTTCAATCGGGAAAAAGCAAGCTCTCCCCGGAAGTAGTGAAAGCTTTTCTCGAATCGAAAACGAAAGAGCAAAAAACCATCGCGAAGGAAAATCGCAAAGAACTGGATGAGGAACTGGCCGCCGCGATGCCACAGAACGAGATCGATCAGCTTCGTCAGAAACGTCCCGACCTGCCCATGGCTTACACCTGGCAGGAAAAATCCAATGACCCGCCCGAGACCCATATCCTCATCCGAGGCGCACCGGGGAGGCATGGAGAGATGGTCGATCCAGCCATTCCTGAGATACTCAGTTCCCACCAATTCCCCGCTCCGTCTGACCACACCTCCCAGAGACGCCTCGGCCTCGCTGACTGGATCGCCTCGCCGGAGAATCCCCTCACTGCGCGGGTGATCGTGAACCGAGTCTGGATGCATCATTTTGGCACCGGCCTCGTTCGAACTCCAACCGATTTTGGATTGATGGGAGAGCCCCCGACTCATCCGGAACTGCTCGATTGGCTGGCTCACTGGTTTGTTCATGACGCGAATTGGTCACTCAAGAAACTTCACCGGCTGATTTTGCAGAGCAGCACCTGGCAGATGGCCAGCCATCTAGAAAATCCTGCCTACCTGCAATCGGATTCAGAAAATCGACTTCTCTGGCGTCAGAATTATCGACGCCTTGAGGTCGAAGCGATTCGGGATTCCATCCTCGCCGTGAGCGGAAAGTTGAACCGAGAAATGCACGGATCTCACACCTACCCTTCCATCCCACCCGAGGCTTTGGAAGGTCACAGTGATCCAGAAGCAATCTGGAAACCCCTCGACGAGAAATCAGCCAGCCGCCGAACGATATACGCTTTTGTAAAACGCAGCCTGATGCTTCCCATGCTGGAAATCCTGGATGTCTGTGATACGACCCAACCTTCTCCGGGAAGAAGAGTCACCACTGTGCCGACTCAGGCGCTCAATCTGTTCAACAGCGAATTCTCCAATCGTCAGGCTCGTCATCTTGCCGCTCGGCTCAGGCGCGAAGCGGGGCAGAATCAGCTAGATCAGATTCGCCTCGTCTACCGCCTTACTCTATGCCGAGAAGCTACGAGTGAAGAGTTGGAATCAATCAGTAGATTCCTCGATACCGAATCACTCGAGGAATTGTGCCGGGTCATTCTTAACTTGAACGAGTTTGTTTATTCCGGGTAATGCCATGAGTCGATTCTGCCCCAACCTCACCCCCTGCAACCGGACGCGAAGGGAATTTCTCGGGAACCTCGGCGGAGGATTTGCCGGCCTCGCCCTTGCCGATCTACTCCACGCAGAATCGGGAGCGGGGTCGCCGCACTTTGCTCCCAAGGCAAGCCGGGCAGTATTCCTGTTTATGAACGGGGGGCCGTCCCAGGTTGATACTTTCGATCCCAAGCCAGAGCTTGACCGACTTGATGGTATGTCCTACGGCGGCGATGCCGTGGTGGGATCCAACGGTCGACCCATTGGGCACCTCATGAAATCGCCTTTTGCTTTTAAAAATCACGGCAAAAGCGGCCTTCCCATCAGTGAGCTTTTTCCACACACCGCAAAGCATGCCGATGACATATGCGTGATCCGATCTCTCCATTCCGACACGGCAGCCCATGCCTCGGGATGCCTGCAGATGAATACTGGTGCGATATCGATCGGCAAACCAGCCCTCGGCTCGTGGGTAAACTACGGTCTCGGAAGCGCGAATCGAAATCTGCCCGGCTTTGTTGTGATGACGGATCCCAGGGGCGGCCCCATCGGCTCCGCCTCCAACTGGTCTTCGGGATTCATGCCGGCGACTCATCAGGGAACCCTTTTTCGGAGCAAGGGAAGTCCCCTTCTCGATCTGGCCACTCCCGAGGGCACCAGTGACCAGACCCAACGCAGGGGACTCGATTTGCTGAAAGACCTGAATGCAAAACATCTCGCCTCCCGCCCCGAGATGGATGAATTGGCGGCCCGAATCGAGTCCTACGAACTCGCCTACCGAATGCAGTCCGAGGCAACAGAGGTTGTGGATCTAGATCGTATCGACGCCAAGACCAAGACGATGTATGGGATGGACAATCCCCTCACCGCGGACTTCGGCAGAAAATGCCTCATTACTAAGCAACTCCTTGAGCGGGGGGTCCGCTTCATTCAACTCTACTCAGGTGGTGGCCACATCGAAGAGACCTGGGACGGGCACACCAATTGCATCACGAACCACAAGCTCCATGCCGGAGAAACAGACCAGGCAATAGGTGCCCTTATGACCGATTTGAAACGAAGTGGATTGTGGGACGAGACATTACTGATCTGGGGAGGAGAATTCGGGCGCACCCCAACTAGTGAAGGAGTTGGCAAATTCGGGCGCGACCACAACTGGCAAGGCTACAGCATGTGGCTTGCCGGAGCTGGAGTGAAAGGCGGACAGGCTATCGGGGCCACTGACGAGGTTGGGTTCAAGGCGGTAGAGGACCCTCATCACATCTCCGATGTCCATGCCACGATCCTCAATCTTATGGGGCTCGACCACAAGAGACTAACATTTTACCATCAGGGACTCGATCAGAGGCTGACTGGAGTGACCGAAGAGCGCCACGTGATCCGGGAAGCCCTTGCCTGAGGCTCTCAAAAAAAGTCCCTTTTTTACACGAGAACCAGATATTGAGACAACACCTCACCCAGCCCAGTAGACTCGATTGCTCAGCAAGTCTGTGTTCTTTTCGCCCGGTCCGCCTGATGTGTAAATGATGGCAGGTCGATCGGGAATCTGATTAAAACCAGTGGCTCGCTCGATATTTGGCAACCACTGCGATCGATCGGAATTCGGCTCGCTCGCAAAGCTGATCTTCCACATGTCACCATCCCTGTCCCGGACAAATCGCAACGATTCGTTGCTCGGATTTCCCCAGGTAGATTCACCTTCCTTCGCCTTCTGAATCTGTGCAGCCCCATGCAGCTGGCCAGAATCGCTGAAACTCAAACCGCCCGGCATGATCAGGTCTCTGCCACGCAGATCAGCAGGAAGCTGGGGCGAAAGATCGGAACGCGTCCAGCCGCCCTTGCCATCTGAAACAGCCATAATAACGCGGCCCCTGCCATTCTCCTTGATGCTGTAGATCAGGTGCGGCATCCCGGTCTTCGGATCAACAGCCAGACATCCTGCCCGGAGTCCGATTTCGCGGTCCACCCCGCCCTGGGCAAGGATCTCGATTTCATTGACCGACGCAGGAGTCTCCACCTTCTCCCCATCGCTGCGCCGCCAGGTCTTTCCAAAATCCTCGCTCCTCATATAGCCAACCGTCTGCAGCCGACCATAGGCGTTCTTGTCCGAATTCTCATGAAAGCGGCAACAGAGGTAAAGCGTCTTGTGATCCGGACCCCAGGCCAGCGATTCCTGAAAATGAGCGTAACCCTTGTGACGTGACCGAAGGATGGCGCCGTTGCACGTCCAATCCTGGCCCGGCTTTTTCGACCAGAATTCGACCTCCCATGGCTTCTCCTTGAAACTGCGACGGGCGGTGAAATAGAGGGAATTGTCTGGTCCGCAGACGAGCGTGGGATAGGTGAGCTTTTCTCCGAACTGAATTTCTTCCTCCCATTCCGACGCATCGTTGGGTCGCTTCGATCGGCGATACCGAAACGCGTGGTGATGCGGAAAATAGACAATGTGCAAATAGCCCTCACGGTCGACCGTTAGCGCCGGTCCGCCATGATTGTCGTAGCCCTCGCCGATCGTAGAAGTCGGAGACCATTCCCCGGTCGTTCGATTCAAGGTTCGGACCCGAACCCGAAACCCCTCCGCTGGCGAATCCAACCACGCGACATGCGTGTGGTCGCCAAACGTTACGATCTTGTTCGCCTCGGCGTAACCCGTCGCACGACCGCACCCCTGCTCGGAAAGAAGAAACCTAGCTTCCTCTTTAGTTTTCCCGAGGGCTGATGCAGGCCGGGAACCCAGCAAGCATGCTCCCGGGATGCCACAGCCCGTTGTCGCCAGAAATTGTCGTCGATTGCTTTTCATAGGATTCTATTGAGACGAGTAGGCCGCTCATGGGAGCGGGTTTTACCGATGGCTTGGCGTTGCCCGCGGCACCAAATCCTCTTACGTTGCTCATAAGTTTGCTTATCGAAGTTTCGTCTCTGGGCTCGGCTGATAATTCGCCATTGCAACCGGCGGGATAAAGCGTGGATGAACAGACCTCTATGTTCAAGCCCTTTCACTGAGCTGGCTGCGAGCAGTCGGCTGAAAATGGCAAGCCAGCTACACAGAAGCGGGTGCACCAACCTGGCTCTTTTTCTGATCGAAGATTGAGTGAAAAGCAGCATACTCACACCCACTTACTCTGCGTCAGGGTTCCGTTGACGGCTCGCAACAATGGTTGCACCAAGAATGATCGCTCCTCCGATGAGAGTTTTAAGACCGGGAGATTCGCCAAACAAAATTAGAGCAAAGGCGATTCCATAGACCGGCTCCAACGCCGCGATGACACTGGCAAACTGGGCCGACACCAGCTTCATACTGTTAATGTAGAGGGCATGCGCGAACCCAGTGCATCCCACACCGAGCAGGGCGAGAATTCCGATTTCCGTTAAACTCAACTCGGTCATCCATATCCCACTGAAAGGAAGGATCACAAGGCAGGCCCAGAGATTCTGATAGTAGGCAATTACCAGGCCTGAGTATCTGGTCACGTAACTTTTGTTATAGACTTGCAGGAGAGCAAAACTCGCGCCTGAAATAACACCCCAAATCGCGCCCTGAAAAAGGTGACTTCCCGGATCGTAACTGGGAACGACAAGGATGAGCCCCAAGGTGACGACCATGCCGAGAACTACCTCCTGCCGCCGCCGAGCGCGCTTCAGCAACCACGGTTCAAGCAGAGTAGTAAACAGGGGAAAGCTTGAATAGGTCAGCAGTCCAATCGCTACGGTAGAAATCTGAATGGAATAGAAAAACGAATACCAGTGGAAGGCCAGCAACCCTCCTAGGCAAACCATCCCCCATGCGTCCCGTTTCTTCGAAAGCTGCAGCGCCGTCCCGCGCGCGCGAAGAAAAATGAAAAGAGCCAGAGCACCGAAAAAGGTTCTCCCCAGAACAATGATCACCGAAGGCAAATCGAGAAATTTGCCGAACAAACCCGATAGCCCGAAAAGGAACACAGCGACGTGCAATCCTGCGAGAGCTGTGCTCCCAGTTGTCAAAACCGTATTGCTTCTTTTATCCACCCTGATTGACTGAACTAATGGGAGTTTGCTTTTTCAAGGATTTTTGACGGCTCGGCGGCCCGGCGACGCTTAACTTTAACCCTAGAAAAAGCAATCTCTTATCAATTCGTCAGGCGGATTTCACCCGCGCCTGACAACCCATGCCATCTAGCAGTATTAGTAATTCCGACTGCCCTGAGGGAGGGATCACTTCAACAATTCGAGCATCGCCTCGCCCATTCCGTGGCCGATCCGGGTATACCAGATCGCACTGCCAAGGTAGTGATAGGGCCGATCGGAGCCGACCAGTTTCCACTGTTCGAAATTTTCTTTCCAGGTGGGAAAGAGTTCCTCAGCGGCCTTATCGACCAGCACATCGGTCCGGAAGGCTTTAACGTTTCCGGAAAATTCCGGGACTTGATTCATCGACATCTGGGCACTCGAAACGGCCAGCATGCCGCCTTGGGCCGGTTTTGATCCGTTGTTCCCGATCGCGGCGATCACGAAGGGCAGATCCGGCTTCTTCAAGTCTTTGCGGACGTCATTGATGAATTGCTTCATGTTGGCTGCATATTCCGTCGGCGCCTCATCGCCAAACATGTCATTGAATCCCTGAAACCAGACGAACCCGGCCATCTCCAGCTTTTTGCCCTCGAGCGACGGGAACAGTGTTTCGTAGTTGGCGAAGGTGTCCTCGACTTCCTTGAACATGTTGGCGTAGGAAGATCCATAGGGTGCTTTGATGTCCTCCATCGTCGGAAGTGGATCGTCTTTTTTCTTTTTCTCGCTGGCTTTTCTGACACGCTCCTGCGCCTTTTCCAGCTCGGCCTTGAGCACTTCATCGGACGGCATTCCCGCAGATGGCGGGCGGAATTTCTGATAAAGCGAATGACCGCCCCAGGCCGCCTTGATCAACAAGACGGGCTCCTCGAAGTACTCACCCATCATATGGCCAAACTCCAGCTCGGGGCCGGTTTTCCCAGGGGACCCATACCCGATGGTCAGTCCTCCGTGTCGATTGAGGAACTTGATGAAAACATCGTCGCGCTCTCTCCAGTCGTTGCCATCACGGAGGTGTTCGAAATGGTGCTTCGTTTTGGCATCGGTCGCTTGGTGAGTGATCAGCTCGTTCTTGGCCTTCCCCTCCATGTTAGATTGGCCGGCCAGGAGAAAGACTTTGACGGTATCCGCAGTGGTCGCCGGACCAGCCATCAGTAGGATAATGACAGCGATTGCCACCGCCCGCCGAGAAACAGGGAATAAGAATGTTTTCATGAAAGCATTAAGGTGGATGTTCGAATTTTTCAAAGCTGCGCGGTCCGCCGAAGTTCGTGGAACCGGAACTCTGGCATTTTGCGAAGAAATTCAAAATCCCTAATTCGCCTTAATCCAGATAACTGCTGGATTTGTATGCAAGCACTTTCCCTCCAACAACATTGGCGATTATTACCAGGTCGGTTTCACAGGATTTCCTGTTTCGACCGAGACAGGATAGGAAGCTTCGTTCTCTTCCAACTTGTCGATCATGAGTTGGGCCATCGACTGCAATCGATCGGGAAATTCCTTCGCCAAGTTCCGTGACTCGTAAGGATCATTGCTCAGTTCGTAGAGCTCCCAGTCTTCCGAAGCATAGTTGTAGATCACCTTCCAGCCATCCTTTATGAAAGTGCTGAAGAGATTATTGGTGTGTGCGTGGGGAAAGTGAACCAGAAACTCCTGGGGGCGGCGGGCGTCTTCCCCAGAGAAGTATGGTGAAATATCAAATCCGTCGAGACTCGACGGAGACGGATGTTCCACGCCGGCAATGCGCAGGATAGTCGGCATGATATCGGTACAGGTAACCAGAGAGCTCTCCCGGGTATTCACCTTGATCGGGAAACGCTTCTGGAATCGATGATCCGGATTGGGTTTGGCCCATGCCACCATCAGGGGAACCCGGGTGCCTCCTTCGTAGCGAGTTCCTTTTTTCCCGCGAAGCGGTTTGCTTCCCAGCGGATTGGCACTGCCGTTGTCGGAATAGAAAATCACCAAGGTTTCTTCGGCAACGCCCAGATTGTGCAGATTTTTAATCATGTCTCCGAGAGATTTGTCCATGCCCTCGACCAGCGTGGCGAAAGCAAGTGGATAGCCTGTTAGTTGCGGATAGTTTTCCAAGAAACGAGCGTCCGGATATTGAAACGGAGCGTGGACGGCGTAGTGACTCATGTATGCAAAGAAGGGCTTGTCCTGGTTGACTACATCTTCGATGGCTTGGTTCATTTCGATGGTGATGGCCTCGGTCAGGAAGGTGTCGGTTCCGTGGTATTTCTCAAGACCGGGAACATCCCAGACGTGGGCGTTGGTGCGATGATTGGCGGAGTAATTGTATTTTCCCCAGTAGCTTCCCGGGCCGCCTCCGCCAAAGCCAGCGATATTGACGTCGAAGCCAATGTTCCTGGGATCTCCATTCGGTGTGTCGTCCGGACCAAAATGAGCTTTGCCGGCAAACAACGTCGCATAGCCAGATTGTTTGAGAAGGGCGGGAAGAGTGGGGATATTCTCCGGCAAGCCTCTCACTTCCCATTCCGGACTTCTCAGGGTTTTGGCCTTGATGGCTCCCGGCTCTGTTTTCCAGGTCTTAGGATGAGTCCATTGGGTGACCTTGTGGCGCGGAGCGTTGAGTCCGGTGACCAGGCTGATTCGCGTTGGGGAACATACGGAGTAGGCATGGGCCTGCGTAAAAAGCCGCGCGTTTTCCGCGAACTTCTCCATATTGGGAGTTCGATAAATCCTGTTGAGTTCGGATACAACAGGCTGGCCGTCTTGATCGTTAAGAAACGAAACCGAGGTGTCCTGCGTGCCCATGTCATCGACAAGGAAAAAGAGGATGTTCGGCTGGTCCGTGGATGCCGCGCAAATAGTGAACGATAGCGGGATCAGAAGAAAAAAGGGCAGAAGTTGGAGGGTTCGTTTCATAAAAATTCGGCAGGCACGCAAGAGAGTAAAATCGTCTAATATAGAGCAGGCATTTTTTTGGAAAAACCACGCGCGTAGTCATGGTTTAGAGCAGCGACTATACCAAATCGCGATGACTGTCGCGAGGTCAGCTCAGCGGTATCCACCCGCCTCTAGGAAGGCCACTAGTTTCGGCGTATCGAGTGTTCGGGTCAGTCGGAACACGCCGGCCGGACCTCCGGGATGACCGCTGTAAAAGAAGATGTGTTGCACGCCACGTTTCTCGTCCACGACCGCCCCACCCGTGTGAAATCCATCGGCTAGGTTGTAAAAGCCAGCCGCACGTTTGAAGAGTAGTCCTTCGTAGCGCCAGTTCGCAGTGCTCCAATCCTCCGGCGCCAGGCTCCAGAGATGGATCGACATGTCTTCGCGTTTCGATTGCACGACCTCATAGCGCAGGGTGAGTGGGTTGAAGCAGATCGCCGACGTGTCGACCGACACCTTGGTTTTCATCGGCGTGTTGGCGACTTCTTCGATCTCCGCATCACCGAATTGGAATCGCATCTGGGCCATGATATTGGCCGGAGCCTGATTGCGGACGATTGCAACGAACCGGCCGTCGTGGGAAATTACATCGGGCTCCGCCGGCTTGCACCAGTCCGGCAGCTGTTGCGTAGTCCTCTGCCAGCTTTCACCGCCGTCGCGCGAGCGGTAGACGGCCAATTCGCGCGCAATGTCGACCGGACGCCGGAATCGATAGATCGTGTGATGCGCAAACAGGAGCAGACCGTGTTCGGGATCATCGATGATGCGCGGACCCACATAGACAAACGGTCCCTCATGCCTATCCTCGCGGAAAGCCAGACGCAGATGCCGCCAGGTCTTACCCCGATCCTCAGACCGAAAAACGCCATGGTCGCTCACCAGAACAACGGCACCATCACGGGTCGCGCCGATGGCGTTGAGATGAAGTTTGTAGCCAAGTGGACTGCGGTTTTCCGGATCAAATTTGAATCGATGACACAGCGGAACCGATCCGCCGCGATTACGATCTTCCTCGGTCATGCACTCTCGAATGTCGTATGGCTCGGACCAGGTCCGGCCGCCATCGATCGAACGAAGAATCGTGGCATAGGTCGTTTGCTCGTCGGATGAACCCGACACCCTCGGGTTGTGTCCCGGCATAGAGCGATGCACGATAATCAAGGTATCGCCGACGGAAGTAGCTACCGGCCAGCCAAAGTGGTCGTTGTCGCCCATCGGATCTGTGGGCAGATGAACCGGCGCCAGTTCCATCAAGCCGCCCTCTTTCGCAGCCTTCATCAGATCCACTTGCTCCTGCGTCGTCGCCAGCAACTCCTGTTCGAATTGATCCGTCCCGGCGGTCGCTTGAATCCGCTTCCTTTCGGCTGCTGACTCTGTCCATTTGATTGGATTGGAAACGGCAGTCAACTCGGGCAGCTCCGCATCGATCAAGTTTCCTTCGATCGAAAAATCGTAAATCCGCATTATAGCGCGCCACGGTCGCAAGCCGACCGACTTGATTTCCCTGACGTCGAACTCAGTCTCCCAGACCTTTTGATCGTCGATGTGAAAGGTCAATATTTTGCCGGAGCGATCGACTCGCAGCTCGAAAGGCTTGCCCGGTGAAATGAAATCCTTAGGCTCACCAATGGTCAGTCCGTCGGCGAACTCCGGTCCCTGCACGAACATCCGCCGATGGGAGCCCTCGAATCCAAACTTGTTGTTGCCGAGAACAAATGCGGCGGCCGAACCGTTGAGCTCATCGAGGCTCAACCGGATCCTAACCACGAAATCGCCGGGTCCAATTCCGCAATTGGCAAACAGGTAGTGAGTCCCCATCGAGACGATATGATTCTCTCTCGTCTCCCACCGTTTCGTCACCGCCGTTGCCGCTTCGATTTTGCCCAGACGGATCACAGACAAACGCTCGTCGTCGGCGCTGAAAGCAATCGTCGTCCCCAAAGCAACTGTCGTAAAGATGATCAGGAATTTCATATCGGGAAGATGGATATGATGTTCGACTCGGACCGCGATTTCTCAAAGGAAAGAAAATTGCCTCACCAGTGCACTATCCTAACCGACCCAGCTGCCCTCCAAAGAGCGACTCCGCAAATATTGCAGGATTGTGATAGAACTGTAGAGCCGGAACCGGAACCAGAGTGAACGCGAGATCTTCCTTGAGAACGCGGACCTGTTTACGATTGTCGCGGAGTGATGTTGTCCATTGCGGCACCGGCGCAGGGCGTGATTTCGGAAGAAAATCGGGTTGGCAGCAGGGGTTTTCCTGCGACAACATAACGAGATGAGTCTTAACCGAACCGCACTGCTTGCCCTTTTCCTGTTCGCACTGATTGGGACGATTGCTGCACAGGAAGAGAAGGAAGCTCCGACCAAGTCTCTTGGAGATCTCTTCAATAAGGTGAAGGAAATGAAAGTGCCTGATTCGGTCGCCAATCTGCCAACGCAGATCAGCGAACTGAAGGAATCTTACGTCGAAACCGCAAAAACCGTGGAGGAACTTCGCAGCGAAGTGGAAATTCTCCGCAGCGATATTTACGCTCTGAAAAGGGAGAACGAAGAACTGCGAAAGGCTGTTGGAGTGAGGGTCAAGGATGACAATCTCGCCGCACTGCTCAAGCCCATCGAAATCAGCGCCACTGACCTCGTCACTCGCTACGCAGAAGACTCCGCAGACGCCGATGAACGCTACCGCGATAAATATCTCAAGGTCGTTGGGCTTATCGCCGGCTTTAAAGTGGGAACTAAGTCGATCGAGATTTTTCTCCGGGCAGAGGGCCAGGATGTCGAGGTTCGATGCCTTGTTCATACCGGGGCTGATCTTTTCGTCGATGTCCTTCCCTCCCAGGGGCGGTTGATCAGCCGAAATGACCGCCGAACTCTCCTTACCGTGGGGCAACCAGTAGCGATTATTGGCACCTGCGGCGGCGCTGGGCTCAACGTCGAAATCCTCAACGGCCGAATCGACGGAATCGTCGAAAGAGAAATCAAGAAACCCCAGCCGAAGAACTGAGGCGGGGGGCGACAAAAGTGTCGCCTCCTTACTTTGCTTATACGATTGAAGCGGCCTGGCATTCAACCTCTTGCAAAGCAGCGCGATTCGCACTACCCCTGCCGGAAAAGGTATCCTTCAAATCCGAATTCTCCAATTGCGGGGCCAATGGGGCTTGACCATGAGGGGGACCATACCCCAGTTGTGATTGGCAGCGGCCGAATCGTGCCTCCTCTACTGGGCGGGGCGATCCAGGGTGACTCGCCAGCAATTGATTCGACCGTTGGCGGGAGTGAATACGAGAAGACGGTTCTCATCAAGCCCAACCATACTCGTATTTCCGCCCGTACTCGTGGTAACGACATGTCCTTTGCTCCACTCCCGGCCAGTTCCATCTGCAGAAAGGTAGAGAAAACAACCGAGTTTCGTATGGGCCGTAATTAGCACGATAGTTCCGTTGGGCATAAGAATGAGTCCCGGCAGTTTTCCGACCACCGGTTTCTTCTCTCGGCCTGCCAACACTTTTTCCACTGGCGACCAGGTGTGTCCCTGGTCAGTCGAGCGAGTTGCCATCAGGACGGATCTTTCGTTGCTGCCCGTCCGGATCACAGCGAGCCAGGAGCCATCGGAAGTCGGCGAGACGATCGTCTCGAGCCAGGGCGTGGTGACGGTGGCCCCAGCCTGGATCATGGCCACCGCAGTGGTGACGGTGGATCGCAGTTCCCAGTGGCGACCTCCATCCTTTGAAAAGAGCAGGATGGAACGGTTTCCCCTTTTGCCCCACGAATAGGCAGGCATGAAGAGCTCACCATTTTCGCCTTCAAAAATGTGCGGCAAAGGTCGGGCAACCACACCGAACTCGGGTGGGAAATCGATTACGGAGGGCTCGGTTTTCCACTCATCCCCGTCCTTCGAGAAGCCGATGAGATAAGCATCATCAGGCGTGTCAATCGATGTGATCTCCCGACGTTTGCTCGGATCAGGCGCCCAGTGAAGTCCAAAGGCAATGAGAGATCCGTTGCGCCGGCGGTCCTGCCAAAGACTGATCATCTCCGGCAGGGGCCAGTCGTCGGGACCGGCTTTCCAGGTGAGTCCGTCGTCGGATGAAACCGCTGTACCGGTGCCAGTCGAGCCGCCGAAATCATCGGGATGCATTGGAAAATGCAGGGTGACTCGTCGCGACTTATTGTCCCCGGAAACGACGGCACGGCCCGCGCCCGTAATCCCCTCTCTTTCGACGGCGGGAGGCAAAGCAGTGACCTCGACGCTTTGCGCCTGAGATCCTTCGCCAGCGCAAAGCACCGCCACCGCCAGAACCCCCCCTGACAAAGCAGTAATTCGAACTCCCTCCCCTTTCATCGAATCTCTTTGCCCATGACATCGAATGGCTCGACAAGCTTTACCTTTTTCTCTCCAGCAAGGGTAACGAGATCGGGGAGGTCGTAATGGCGCAGGACGCCGTGCACGACATTGACCGACTGGTCGAAAGTTTCATGCGCCGTAACGATCGCTTCCCATGAAGGAATCATCCGGCGCAGAGTGACCGATCCAAAGTTGTCGGATTGCAGAGCCGCCGCGTGGAGAGCCGGAATCGTGGCCTCGCCGATAGCGACAAGCTCAATCGAGCGTGGCTCCGCACCGGTGAGGGCGGAAGTCTGCAACCAGCTCGACCAGGCCTCTACATCGGAGGTTCTCATTCCGACGTAGGATTTCCCGATGAGATAGGCGGTGAAAATCTCGAGGTTGTCGCGACCGAAACGACCGGCTCCAAAAGCACGGCGGCGGAAGCCGGTCTCAGTCTCGCCAATTCCCCGCAGTTCCGCCGCGAGGACGACACAGCCTTCGTTTACGAGGGCATCAATTGGAGCTCCGGGCGCAGCGTCTGCTTTCATGCTCTCGCCGTGTAGGTAGAGGATGGTTCGACGGTTTGGTTTTCGTGGCACGAAACCGAGGGCGGGCAGGGGCAATCCCGTCTCAGCTGTCAGGACTAGCTTGTGGATTGTGAAGTTTTCCCGCTCCACTTTTCCCACTGTTTTCACCTGTGGTGCCTCAGCCGGCTGCGCGCCAATGGTGTCGCGAATGACCCTTCGCTTTTCTTCTCCCGTTAGCCCGGGCCAAGTCTTTGTTCGCGACTTCTTCAAGTGGGCTGCTGCATCTGAATTGATCTCGAAAGCGGCCCGCTCTCCTGGCATCAAGAGCACCTGACCCTCGGGGGTGCACTGTAGATCTGCATCGGTCCAGTCGGGTTCGCTCAGGGCTCGTAGTTGCGTGTCGTCAAAGGAGTCCGGCAGCTTGGTGATCTCGCGAACCTCAACGTCCTTTCCGAGAAGATGTCGGCACATGAAACGGGTCACCGCCTCGCGGAGTTGAAGGGTGAAACCGTGCGGAGCATCGGGCGCGGCGATATCGACGCTGTCAGAATATCCGAGACGCGAGGCAAACCGTTTGGCATCGCGGAAGAGTTCCCAGGTGCCATCGAAATCAAAAGTGGAGTCGCGTGTCCCTGCAGCGATCAGAGTTGGCTTCGGTACCCGCATGATACAGTAATCGGCCTCATCCATGCCGAATGCGAGTTGACCAAAGATGTTCTGCTCACCGTCCTGCGGTCCCTTTTGCGCGAGAAGTTTGCGAAAGGTCGTGAGGTAACAGCCCGGCGCGGCAGCGACGATACGATCATCGAGGGCCATAAGGTAGGCTGTCGCCGTGCCGCCGCCGGAGTTTCCGGTGCAGCCGATTTTGTCCGGAAGAATGTCTGGCCGGCTCTGCAGGTAATCGATCACGCGCATCCCGTCCCAAACGCGGAATTGGGCGACATTTCCGCCAAGCAATGCACTGCTCAATCCGACCATGGTATGTTCGGTAGTACACATGAGACGAAGATTCGGATGAGGCGTTTTTACATGCGGCGCATCGTCGAAGACCTCGCGTTTATTTTCTGGATCGAGAATCTGGTAACGTTCCCCCTGCCCAATAGGATCGTAGCAGATCGCGGCAATCCCGTGTCGAGCAAGCAGCATGCAGGTAAGCTGATACTGCCCCGAGGCCTTGCCGTTGTGGCTGTGTCCGCAGGGCACCAGCACCCCGGGCCAAGGCCCCTTGGATTCGGGTAAATAGAGATTGGCAGTGAGGTGAAAGGAAGGACGAGTTTCGAGGAGAATCTTTTCGATGCGGTACCCTTCTCCCTGAAGCGTGCCAACAACCTGCGGATTCAGCGGAGTTCGTTCGGGCAACCCACCGATACGCTCAAGGAAAAAGGCGCGGCGCTCTTCCTGCCATTTGCGACAGGCCGCCTCGCTCTTGATCATCACTTCGAAAGATTCGCTGCGCTGATCGATGAGCCTTTCGGCTTCGGCGGCAAGCCAGTCTTCCAGAAAGGTGTTGGGGTGGGCTCCGCCAGGATTCGGCTGGAGGACTGCGAGGCCTTCAGCGCTGAGCGGCTTTTCTTCCGCCACTGCGAGTCCGGCGAAAAGTGTTATCAGCACGACGATCCCAAAGTTGAGCAAGCGTGGTTTCATAATAATAAAGTGAAGAAAGCCTGTCACCAAAATTCAGACTAACAAATCCCTAATCGGTTCGCCGCGATCGGTGATGGGAACGGGACGGTCACCGTCGTAGAGATTTTTGGTGTAGTCGACTCCGACTGCGGAGCAAATGGTGGCGAAAAAGTCGGGGACGGAAACCGGACTCTCGAGGGTTTCCTTTGCCAGATCATCAGTAACTCCGAAGGCACCTTTGTGATTCAGCCCGCCGCCGGCGAGCACACAACTGAAGGAGGTCCCCTGGTGGGCCCTTCCACCGCGGGCGTCGAATCCCGCGGGGCGTCCGAATTCGGTTGTGATCACGATCAGGGTTTTATCGAGCAATTTCTTCGATTCCAAATCGGTGATCAGCGTTGCCACGGCACTGTCGAGCTCTTGAATCAATTTGTATTGATCGAGGATTCCTTCGTGATGGACATCCCAACCAATGCCATTGAGAAAATTGAGATTATGAGAAACTTCGATAAAACGAACCCCCCGCTCTACGAGGCGACGGCTCAGAAGACAGCGTTGCCCGAATTCACCGCCGTAGGATTCACGCAGGGCTGCAGACTCGCGATCAAGTTCAAAGGCTCCGGCGAACTGGGGCCCACTCAGGCGCAGGCTTTCATCGATTGCAGCTTTGTACTCGGCAATCTTCGGATCGCCGGGTCCAGCGTTCTTTCTCAAGACGGATAGAAATTCTTCGCGCCGCATCTGGCGAATGTCGGTGATACCATCAGGACGAGACAAACCAGCGGGACCTTCGCTGGTTTCGGTGAGGTAGAGGTAACCGGCACGAGGCCCAAGAAAACCGGGACCGCGCGTGACGTTGGGATATCCGATCAGCACATAAGGCGGGGCGTCCTCTGATGCAGCACCACGCTCATGGGAAATGATCGAACCAAGCGAAGGATAGGTCACCGTGCCGCTGATGGGACGCCCTGTGTGCATGCGGTTGGTCGCGGCGGCGTGTTCGTCGATGACCTCATGATGAACCGTTCGAACTGCCGTGACGCGATCCATTAGAGGCGCGAGATGTTTGAGATGCTCACAGACCTGAACGCCGGGAACGGCCGTGTCGATGGACTCGTAGTAGGAACCCGGCTTTTTCTTCTTCGGGTCGCCTTTGCGCTTTGGATCAAAGGTATCAATCTGTCCCATCCCGCCACCGAGCCAGATGGAGATCACGTGCTCAGCCTTGCCGCGAATCGGCGGAGCCTTTCCGATAGCTACTCCGGAGGTAGAAGCAGCGGCAGCAGCTGAGGCGGCGAGAAATTTTCGACGATTAATATTCATGACATTCTTTTCTGTTTCACGGCATCCAGATAAACTCATGGTGATTCAACAATCCCCACACCAAGTCTTCATAGACTTCGCGCCATGTGTCGACAAGCCGGGGGTCGGACGGAGGGCCCTTGCGGACACGGCGGGCGTTTTCGACCTGAATTTCGTTGGCCTTGTGCCTACCGTGATTGAACCAAGTGACCTGGGGCAAATCCGGAAGCGGATCAGGCCGGACGATTTCAGATTGGGGAACAAGACGCTCGTTAAATCCGGCAGCGAGGGCATTGGTGAAACGTGTCCGCTCAGTGCCATTTGGTAGTCTTGTCAGGATACGGAGAAAAAGAGTTTCCACCAGTGCCTCGGCGGATGTGGCATCAACCGCCAACTGCGCCAGTTCGCTGTCGAATGCCGCGCGTGAAAGCGAATCGACGAGGACGCCGTTGGAGAGAATGCCCGGCTGAAGAACGTTGGGATCAGTCTCGCGTTTGACGACCGGCATCTGCCGCGAGCCGGTCCAGCCAAAGGCCTCAAGAACATCGGTCACCGCTTGCGCTCGCGGAAGAGCAAGACTGGGGCGGTCACGCTCGTTGTTCAGACTCGCCAGCATCCACGAGCGACTCGGGTGACCGAGCGTCTGGCGATTGCTGAGTTGGCGACGCCCGTCGTGAACAAAGGTCAGCTCACCGAGTTCCATCTTTGCCCCCGTTGCAAGGTAGAGGGAATCCGTAATCTGCTCCGCGCTCAGTCGTCGCCGATCGGGAGCGGAAAAGAATCGGAGGTCCGGCGAGGCCGCGAGATTCTGACCGCTTGCCTCCCGCTGGTAGGCTTCGGAAGTCATGATGAGTTCGACGACGTGACGAAAATCATAGCTGTGAGAGACAAACTCTTTCGCAAGCCAGTCGAGCAGTTCCGGGTGGCTCGGCTTCGCGCCCTCCCAATCGTGAGCTGGTTCGACAAACCCTACGCCCATGAGTCGACGCCAGAGACGATTGACGATGACACGGGCAAAACGCTGATTTTCCGCAGAAGTGACGAGAGCAGCAAGTCGCTCGCGATGATCTCCGGGCTCTTGCATAAGTCGATCAATTCCCGGCCCGTCGGCGGCACCGGTGACTTTCGCAAAAGGCCATTCCGGGGTAACCTCTTCGCCGGGTTTCAGCGTGACCTGGATCAGGGCGTCGCCTTTTTTGTCCGCGAAAAATTCCATCGGAACCTGGCTGCTGGCCGGAGCGGTGGCAGGCTTGCGTTGTAGCATCGCAGCGAGGCTGAAAAGATCGCGCTGAGTCGTTTCATGATAGGGCGAGTCATGGCATCGCGCGCACTGCAATTCGATTCCCAGAAACGCCGAGGCGACGATATGTCCCTTCGCAGCGAAGGGCGCGTCATTTTCTGCGGCCATCGCAAAGCCCGCGCTTCCGCCCTCATGCTGGCCGCCGCGCATGAGAATCAACTCAGTCACCATGCGATCGATGGGCTTGTCATCGCGCAAAGAGTCGTGAAGGAAAAATCGGAACGGTCCGGTGCTGCCCTGAGATTGATTCAGAAGGGTCGGATTCTCGGCAAGCAGGTCGAGCCATTCGCTGATGAAGTGATCGGCGCACCCTTCGTCGCCCAACAGCCGACGAATCATTTTTTCGCGCTTGTCAGGATTGGTATCCGCGAGGAAAGCAGACGCTTCCGTTTCGGATGGCGGAATGCCGAGCGTGTCGAGCCAGACACGTCGGAGAAAGGCAGCATCAGAAATCAGGTCCGGCTTTGCCACCTCTTCGGGCGAGACCGGTCGGGCAGGCCATTTAGCTCCGGACTCGATCCAATCCCGCAATTTTTTGACCTGGTCAGGGCTCAGCCCGTCGTCGGTCGGCGGCATACGGTCGTCCTCATCATCGGTGACGATTCTTGTAATCAGCTCACTCGCCTCCGCGTCGCCGGGCACAATAGATTTCAGGGCACCCTCCCGGGAATTCAGCCGAAGATCGCCTTTGTCTTTTTCCCCATGACAACGAAAACAGTTCTCACTGAGAATCGGCAACACCTCGTCATGAAACTGCGCGGCCGTGGCAGCGTTTCCCCCGGCACCAGCGGCGAGCGCGCGGTCGACTTTCGTCTGTAGAAACGCGTCAATCGGATGCACCCCTGAATCGGGAACTGCCGGAGCGGGATTTGCTTTCACCCACTCGCGAGCGAGGTCATGGCGCTTCTTCCAAAAGGCGTCCTGTGTCGCTGCAGCGGCTCGGCGATTGCCATCATCGTGAGCCGCCAGCTGTGCTTCGATTTTTTCCAGTTCCGGTTCAATCGCGGCATCAATCAGAGCGAGTTTTTCATTCCTACCCTGCGGAGTCAAAATGTGGAACATTTCTCCTCCTTCGCGGCGCACCGCGACACCGACCTCTCCCGTTTCGACCCGCGCCTTGGGGCCACCAACCACCATATCAAGCACGACGCGGACTGGTTCGTTCGATGCGATCGTAAACTCGCCCAGTTCTTCCTGCTGATGATATCCGGCCACGCGCACTCCCGGAGCAGGAGCTTCGCGAACCGGCGTGACCGGCTCTTCGCCGTTGGGTGGCACGTAGGTGATGGGATCCGTTTTCAACACCAGTTTGCCATCGATCCAGAGTCGGCTCTGTGCCCGGGCACGGAGCAAAAATTCGTGTTTGCCTGGGGGGAGCTGAATATCAGTGGCCATGCGGACCAGCAGCGGCGACTTCCATCCCGTCCGAATCCCCCAGTCATCGTAGCGCAGAGGGATCCTCGGCAGAATCATTGAATCACCAATCCAGCGCGCTGTCTCCACGGCAGGATTTTCGTTTTCGTGAAAGGTAATGAGGACCTCTTCGGGATCGAGCTCGCCAAGATCGGGAGCGGTCAGCGGAACGCCTTTGACGCGGGGGCCGCCCTCGCGCTTGAAACGACTCGCCATGAATTTGTCCGTCGCCAACTCTCGATAAATTGCGACCGAATCGATCCAGCCATCAAAGGAGCTCCCGGGACTGCCGCCCATCGAAGATCCAATCCAAACGGGGGCGTCATCAACCACCGGCTGATCCTTCATCGGACCGCCCAAATCCCAGGTGCCTTCCGTCGGCACGCCGTCGATCCAGCCACGCATCGTCTCCGGCTTTCCAAATTCATAGGTGATCGCAACATGATGCCATTCCTGCTTCATCTCGAACGACAAGGTCGATGTCCATCGCGCCCAATGATCGTCGCCCGGTGCCGGAGCGGCTGCAAAGAGGAAACTCAGTTTCGCCGCCCCACCACTGGTTCCGAGACGCAGCGCCCAATTCTGATTTTCCCGATCAAAACCCGCATCATGAGTTCGGCCCTTGCTGATGAGATAGAGAGCGGTCGCATTTTTCACCGTCGCGGGTTTTACCCAGGCCTCGATCGTAATGGCGTCTCCATTGGTGAAATCGAAGCGACTCTTCTCGCCTTCGTCCGGAACAACGATTTTCGATCCGGCCCCGTCAAAGCGCAGCGATCTGTTGGTTTTGGAAAAACCGGGGAATTCCGGCGCACGCGGACCTTCATCGCTCAAATCAAAATCCCAACTCGCCACCGGCGTCATTTCGTCGGCAGTGACGATACAGGGAGAAAGCGCGAGCAAACACACGAAGATCGTAGAAAGGGTTTTCATCCGAATGCAAAGGTGGGATCGGCTCAATATTAGCAGAATACGTTCAGCCGGGCACTCCATTCGAGGTCGCATTCGCGGCATGGACAATTGACCCGGCGCGAAACTGTCATGATCGCCAACCTTTCAATCCCTGATCTAGTTCGCCTGAAGAAACGCAAGGAGGTCACGAAGTTCCCGATCCGTCATCCCTAAAGGAAGGCCGGTTGGCATGAAGGAAACGGAGAGGTCTTCGATTGATTTCACGTCGTTGCGGTTGAAGGTGTGATTGCGTCCGAGTGCATCGCGAATTTGCTCGTTCACATACGAACGCAGGCGGATGCCCACGTGGACGCTGTCGTCATTGAGCGTGATAACCCGCGGCATGAATTGCGGTGCGATGTCACGGTTCGGATCCAGGATCGCTCCCAGAAGCCAGTCGCTGTCATCGCGTCCGCCCACATGGGTGAGGTCGGGGCCAACAACGGTTCCGCGTCCCGACGAGCGGTGGCAGTTAGCGCACAGAGCGATTCGCGGGTGATGAAAAATGCGCTCTCCGGC
>Ga0181559_10001082_pt1 | contig 26468 bp, 25 predicted proteins | sample 011ome_21_FD_133752 | JGI IMG/M metagenome (GOLD analysis project Ga0181559, IMG submission 133752) | Coastal salt marsh microbial communities from the Groves Creek Marsh, Skidaway Island, Georgia - 011508AT metaG (megahit assembly) | ecosystem: Environmental > Aquatic > Marine > Intertidal...
CATGCAAATGTTTCATTTTAAGCATGAAAAAAGCCTTGCATTAACTTATTCTTAAGCAAAGCAAGGCTTAAAGTATTAGAATGTTCACCTATTTCGCAATGTGCACGTCCATTTGTGGGAATGGAATGCTGATGCCTTCTTTGTCGAACGTTTTCTTTGCGGTTTCGATCATGTCGAAATGAACTGCCCAATAATTGGCTGAGTTCACCCAAACTCTAGTCGTTATGTTCACAGAACTTGCGCCCAATTCGCCCACACGCACGAAAGGCTCAGGGTCTTTCAATATCCTATCATCGGCATCAAACAATCCTCTTATCAGCGATTTTGCTTTTTCAAAGTCATCGCCATAGCTGATGCCGAATGAAAAATCTACTCTGCGCGTGGGCATGGCGCTGAAATTGGTCATGCTGGCGTTGGCTAACCCACCGTTTGGAATGATGATTACCTTATTGTCGGGCGTTGTCATTATGGTGTTAAAAATCTGGATTTCCTTTACCGTGCCGGTGTGTCCACCTGCGTCAACGAAATCGCCTACTTTGAATGGCTTGAGCAACAATATGATTACTCCTCCAGCAAAGTTTTGTAATGTGCCTTGCAGGGCAAGGCCAATGGCCAAACCAGCAGCACCTAAGATGGCAATGAAAGATGTCATTTCAATGCCCACCATTCCTGCCACGCTAATGATCAATGCCACGCGCATGGAAAGCCCAACACACTGATGAGGAAAGGAACCAAGCTCGCATCTACTTCTTTTTTAAGAAGCACTGCTTTGAATCGTTTCATGATCATTCCGATCACCCACAAACCAATGATGAGCGCGGCCGCTGCACCAATAAGTTTCATTCCATAGGTGACGATAAAGTTGGTCATCATTTCAACGTACTGATCTACATTTTCCATGTTTAGTTGTGTTTAGAATTTTTTCAAAGAAATAAAAATCACTTCCGAGTCAAAAGAAAGGGTTGTGTTTTTTCTCATGTCCTACAGTAGTGGTATCTTCATGTCCTGAATAAATGATGTAATCATTTGGTAATGTGAATATTTGCTCCTCAATAGATCGAATGAGAGTGGCGTGGTTTCCACCGGGTAAATCGGTTCGGCCAATGCTCTCTTTGAAGATGACATCTCCTCCGATGATTATCTTCTGATCGTGGTGAATAAAAACCACATGACCGGGTGCATGTCCGGGGCAAAAGCGAATTTCGAACGCTTCATTTCCAAGGGTGAGTTTGTCACCTTCTTTCAAGTAGGCTTTCGGTGCGGGTGAAGCTTCGAATCCTGGAATATTATACATGCTGGCCGATATGGGCGCCATTTTCATGGTTGGTTCGTCCAAGACGTGGTATTCAGGCGAAATGCCATATTCCTGATGAATAAATGCATTGCCAAAAACATGGTCGAGGTGACAATGGGTGAGTAGTAGCCGTTCTACCTTGAGCGCATTCGAAGCAATAAAAGCCTTCAATTCTTGTTTTTCTTCAGGAAAGTAGCACCCCGGGTCGATGATCCAGCATGTTTTATCGTCTGTGTAAAGCAGGTAGGTGTTTTCTTGAAAAGGACTAAACTCAAACTGTTTGATGTGCACCATTTGTCTTTTTTTTGTTGTAATATTCTACCGGCCTCTTGCTACCTTTAGCGCTCGTTATTAATGATCGACAAAATTAGAAGGATATTCATTGTATGTTTTCTGGGTGTTATGCTCAGCACAGCCGTGCATGCGCAATTCTACAGTGGCATGCGACAGCCTTTCGGTAAAAATCGAATTCAATACGAAGAGTTTGATTGGATGAAGTACGAGTTCGATTACTTTACTGTGTTCTTTTATGGCGAAGGCAAAAATTTGGCTGTGTTCACTGCACGTAATGCCGGTGACATGGTTGAAGAGATGGAGCAATTTTTCGATTATTCGTTGCGAAGCGAGCGATTGCAAATCGTTGTTTATCAAAAACTGGAACACTTTAGGCAAAGTAATGTGGGTATTCCAGACGATGACGATTCTAACATTGGCGGTAAAACGCAAATCATCGGTTCCAAGATTTTCGTTTATTACCCAGGCGATTTGAATGAGTTTAGAACGCAAATCCGCAGAGGAATTGCCGAAGTACTGGTAGGGCAAATGCTCTTTGGCGACAATTGGCGCGAAATGATCAAAAACAATGCGTTGATCAGCTTTCCACTCTGGTTTACGAAGGGTTTGACCAATTATGCAGCTCAACCTTGGGATGTAGATATTGACGATCGCTTGCGCGATTTGATCGGTCGCGACAAGTATTCTAACTTCAATCGGTTGAAGGGTGATGATGCTGAAATAGCCGGGCAGTCCATTTGGTATTATATCGCAGAAACCTACGGATCGAATGTTATTCCCAACATCCTCTACATGGCTCGGGTAACGCGCAGCATTGAATCAGGATTTTTATTCGTACTCGGTATTTCTTTGAAAACCTTGATGAAAGATGCCCAAGAGCACTTTGAATTCAGGTATGAAACAGATGAGTATGGCGCTCAAGAATTTGCAGAATTCGATCCTATTCGAACTAAAAAATCAGCGGAATACTCTGAGCCCAAGGTAAGTGCTAATGGTCGCTACCTTACCTACGCGTCCAACCAAATGAGCAAAACCAAGGTGTTTGTATACGATTATATGAAAGACAAACGCAAACGCTATTTGCGTCAAGGCCATAAACTGGAGCATATTTACGATCAATGCTATCCTATCATGGATTGGAACCCGGCCACAGGTGAGCTGCATGTGATTACAGAGAAAAAGGGCAAACTCTGGATGACAAGAATTGACCCTGAAAAAGGAAAGGTGTCTAAGATTCAGCTGTTTCGTCTTGAGAAGGTAATGGAAATGGATTTTTCTCCCGATGGCAAGCAGATTCTCTTTTCAGCCATCAATAAAGGACAATCTGATATTTACCTCTACAGCATTGCAGCCAACAGTCAGAAACAATTGACCAACGATATTTATGACGATCGGTACCCCGTGTTTTGGAAGGGTAACTCCATCGTTTTTGCTTCCAACAGGGCCAACGATACCATCAACTTAGCGAACGACTATTTGCAGTATGCGCCCTTGCAAACCAACGACATTTATCAGCTCGATCTAGATGATGATGAAGTGGCATTCAACCTCACGCAAACACCCCTGTCTGATGAAAAATCACCTGTGGCGTTCAGCGACCAGCAATACATGTATTTGGGCGATGAGTCGGGCATTCGAAATCGATACATCGGTCACATTGATAGTTCTATCTTGAGTATTGATACTGCAATTAATTATCGTTATTTCTCTGAAAACGAGCCGCTCACTGCCTATTTTAGAAACCTCAGAGAGTTTGATTACAACCAAGATGAAAAGAAAATAGCCGAGTTGTTTTTTCTGAATGGGCGCTTCAAATTTATGTCGAAGGAAGGCGATGGGGTAACGGATAAGTACATGCCGGGCAAATCAAACTTTATACAAGATCGCTATATCGAGGAGGAAGATACGGAGCAGGAGGAAAGCTCAAAAGACACTTTGGGCATTACTTTCGTCAAGAAACAGGTTTTTCCCGAGACGGTTCCTGGAAAATTGGATGACGATGGCGCCATCGATATTTTCAATTACCAATTCGACTCAGAGTCACTCAAAGAAGCAAGCAATGCTGATGGTGAGCGCCCAGCAAAGCCAGAAGCAGCCGATACCGTTTTAACGGCTCAAAAAGTGAGTCGATTGCGCATTCCTGAAATGCGGAATTACAATTTGGCCTTTGCCGCGACTGACCTCACCACTCAGTTTGATTTTGACTATGTTACTGACCTGTATCAGCCATTCAATGGTGGACCTTTTGTGCAGGCTGGTATGGGTTCGTTTATAAAAGTGGGTATGCTCGATGTGTTTGAAGACTATAAGGTGGAAGGTGGCTTTAGGTATTCATTCAATCAATCGGGAACTGAATATTTCATCTCCCTTGAAAACCGATCGAAACGTTGGGATAAAAAATACATTCTACAACGGCAGTCACTGCAAGTAGGGCAAAGTGTGCAGCTCACTCAAGTGAATCAGATGTACTTGGCGAAGGGTGTTTTCAGATATCCTTTGGATGAGGTGCAAGCAGTTCAATTTACTGGTTTTGGACGCTACGATCGATTGATTACCAAAGGCAGCGATGCGCAACGCCTGGCGCAAAGTGATGTCACCGATTTTATGCTCGGAGCAAAGGCAGAGTACATTTTTGATAATACATTGACCAAGGGATTGAACATCTTAACCGGCAGCCGAGCTAAGGTGTTTGCTGAACATTATCGCAGTGCCATTGATCCGTCCACTGCATTATTTGTTACGGGTCTTGATGCTAGAAACTACATCCCGATTCATAGAGACTTGATTTGGGCTAACCGCATTGCTGGAAGTTCCAGCTTTGGACCAAATAAATTGGTTTATTACATGGGCAGTGTGGATGATTGGATCGTGTTGGGTAACAGAGAGCGATTCGATCGATCTACTGAGATTTCGCCTACGCAGGGGTATCGCTTTCAAACCATCGCTACGAACATGCGAGGATTTGTGCAAAACGCGAGAAACGGAAACAACTTTGCCGTTTTGAACAGTGAATTGCGCTGGCCAGTGATTCGTTATTTTACCAACAAGCCAATCAAGAGCGAATTCCTTTCATCGTTCCAATTAATAGGCTTTGGCGACTTTGGAACAGCTTGGACAGGAGTATCACCCTACTCTGAAGAAAACACGTTCAACAAAATTACCGTGACCAATGCATCGGTAACAGTGATTTACGAAAACCAAACCGATCCCTTAATTGGAAGCTTAGGCTGGGGATTGCGGGCAAAGATTTGGGGATACTTCGTTCGGTTTGACTATGCTTGGGGCATAGAAAACGGCTTATTTTTGGATCCCATTACACACTTGTCACTCGGACTTGATTTTTAAGGCATGAATGAAATAATAATTCTCGTACTCATTGGACTCATTGCAGGGGCATTTAGTGGAATGTTTGGCATTGGCGGTGGATTGGTAATGGTGCCCGCTATGGTTTTTTTCTTGGCCATGAGTCAGCACTCTGCGCAAGGCACGAGCTTGGGAGTTTTGGTAATTCCGGTTGTAGCTGTGGCTGCATATAATTATTATAAAGCAGGCGAGCTCAATGTGAAGTTTGCCATTATCATCGCTCTAAGTTTTGTAGTGGGTGGGTATTTCGGCTCGAAACTGTCGTTGGGAGTAAGTGAGGTGATGCTAAAAAGGATTTTCGGAGTTCTCATGCTCGCCATGGCAATGAAGCTTATATTTTTCACCAAAGGAAGTGCTTCGTAATGAAAGAGCGAGTCAAAGAAAAGGCTGATCACTACTTCCATAAAGTGGTGGAAATACGCAGGCATTTGCACCAGCATCCAGAGCTTTCGTTTAAAGAAGAGCAAACGGCTCAGTTTGTTTTCCAAACACTCGAATCCATGGGGCTTCAGCCTCAGCGCATTGCCAATACGGGCGTTGTTGCTTTGATTGAAGGCGCCAAGACAGGTCCTGTTGTTGCCTTGAGGGCAGATTTAGATGCGTTGCCCATTCTTGAAACGAATGAAGTGCCATACAAGTCGAAAAATGATGGCGTAATGCACGCCTGCGGTCATGATGTGCATACAGCTTCTTTGCTTGGTGCAGCTATGATCTTAAACGATTTGAAATCGGAACTTTCTGGTAAAATTAAATTGATTTTTCAGCCTGGAGAAGAGAAATTGCCAGGTGGTGCGTCCATTATGATCCAAGAAGGTGTGTTGAAGAATCCTGAGCCTAAGGCCATTTTTGGACAGCATGTTTTTCCTGAACTAGAAGTGGGAAAGGTTGGTTTTCGCTCCGGACAATATATGGCCAGCTGCGATGAAATTCACATTACCGTTAAGGGCAAGGGCGGACATGGTGCAATGCCTCATTTAGCGATTGATCCTATTCTAATCTCGTCTCATTTAGTGCTTGCCTTGCAGCAAGTGGTGAGCAGGAAGTCTAATCCGTTGATTCCCTCTGTGCTCACAATAGGCAAGTTTATTGGCAATGGCGCAACCAACGTCATTCCTAGTGAGGTGAAGCTTGAGGGCACATTCAGAACGTTTGACGAAACGTGGAGGAGTGAGGCCCGTAAAGAAATTGTGTCCATCGCTGAAAATTTGGTGAAGTCGATGGGCGGTACGTGCGACATTGACATTCAACGCGGTTATCCGTTTGTGTTCAATGACGAAGCGCTTACCGAGAAGGCGAGGCAAAGCGCAATTGCCTACTTGGGTGAATCGAATGTGGTGGAACTTCCGATGCGTGCAACGGGCGAGGACTTCAGTTTTTATACTCAAGCCATGCCTGGTACCTTTTATCGTTTGGGAGTTGCCAATCCGTCAAAAGGAATAATGCATCCGGTGCATTCGCCATCGTTTGATGCCGATGAAGAATCGTTAAGAATTGGTTCAGGCCTGATGGCTTGGATCGCAATCAATGAATTGAAATGATGAAAACAATTTTAATAGTGTTAATGGCTTTGACTCTGTTCTCTTGTTCGAACCCTCAGCAAGAAGAAATTAAAAGGTTAAAGGGTAAGACCATTGAACTGCACGATGTAGTGATGCCAAGAATGGGAGAAGTGGCAGAGTTGTCATCTCAGCTTAAGGAATTGAGAGAGCAAATGATAAATGACACAACCGATAGTGTCTCTGCAGTCAGAGCCAGTATATCGAAGCAAGTAGAATCGCTGGATATGGCCTATGAAGGGATGATGGATTGGATGGCTAATTATGAGCCAGGATATGAGAATGAAAACCCGATCGATTCGGCCATAGTTTATTACACTGGACAGGAAAAGGAAATCGAAGAAGTAAAGACAAATATTGAAGTAAGTATAGATGATGCGGGGAAACTATTGGAGTCGCTTAAGCGCTAGTGCAGTATTGATAGGAATGTTGGTTCAGGGTTGCGTAGACTCACCCTCAGCACCCTTGCCGGTGTTGGGTCCTTATGAGGTAAACGATACTATTATTGATGGGAAGTTAAAAACGGATACTACATTTTCCACTGTAAGGCCTTTTTCTTTTGTTGATCAAGACGGCAACGAAGTTTCAGAAGCCACAATCAATGAAAAGATTTATGTAGCTGACTTCTTTTTTACTTCATGTCCTACCATATGTCCCAAAATGAAGCAACAAATGCTGAGACTATACACAGCGTTTGAAGGGAATGAAGATGTTATCTTTTTATCACATAGCATTGATCCAAAGCGAGATTCTGTTGCTCGCTTGCATGATTATGCAGATAAGTTGGGTATCGTTTCAAGTCGTTGGCATTTGATGACGGGCGAACGCGATGCCATATACAGTATGGCAAAGCATTACATGATTGCGGCTCAAGAAGATAACTCAGCTCCTGGGGGATATGCGCACAGCGGAGCATTTTTGTTGGTGGATAAAAACCGACAAATCAGAGGTGTGTACGATGGCACCAGTCCTGAAGAAGTGGACCAGTTGAAGGTAGATATCGAAAGGCTATTAAGCGATGCGGTTCAACACTAGAGCTGCTTTTGTTTTCACCTTGATGGTGCTCATTGGTTGCGATTATAAGCCACGCAACCAAGGCAGGGTGCTGTATGAGAAAGAATGCCAAAGTTGCCACATGGAGAATGGACAAGGACTGGGTAAGCTTATACCACCTGTAGCTAACTCAGATTATGTTGTCAATCATCGAGAAGATTTGGCTTGTTTAATTCGAAACGGTATAGAGGGTGAGATTATAGTGAATGGCCAAAATTATTCGGGCGCAATGGACGGCAACTCTCAATTAACAGAAATCGAAATCAACAACTTGGTGCACTACATATTGGTGGATCTTAACCAACAAAAAGATCCATATCAAATATCTGAGGTTAGAGCTCAACTTGAGCGCTGTAAATAGGCCTACTTAATCTTTACTGGCTGAAGTTTAATCTTGATTACGCCAACCTTGTCGAGTAACTTGATGGCAATGTAAACAGGATCAATCTCATGCCACTTTACACCAAAGTTAGGACGTGCTCCAAACTTATGATGGTTATTGTGGTAGCTTTCTCCAAGCATCAAAACATCTACAGGAAGTAAGTTTTTTGATGTATCAGACACTTCAAAATTGGTGTAACCATAGCGGTGTGCAAACCAATTGATAATTGCTCCGTGAACTGGCCCCATTACAAAGTGAATTGGGAGAAGCAGATACATCCACCATTGGGTGGCAAATTCAACGTAAAACCAGATATAGAATAGGCCCCAAGAAATTCTCACTGGCCAGCTATCAGCAAATTTTTCGAATGAAAACCACTCAGGAAGGTCTTTTTTCCATTTATCTTCAATAGGCACACGGCCATAGAAAATATTGGAATACACTGTTTTTGTGCGCCACATCATGGCAAACAAGTTCTTGTCGTATTTCGGAGAATGCGGATCCAACTCGGTGTCGGCATAGGCATGGTGCATTCTATGTAAGATTCCATAAGTGCGGGCACTCAAGTAACTCGAGCCTTGAAATACCAACGATAAAACCTGAAAGAATCTCTCCCAACCTCTGCTCATCGTAAACATCTGATGAGCAGCATAGCGGTGATGAAAAAATGTTTGTGTAAATAGAGATAAGTACCAGTGGGCTGCAAAAAAGATTAAAATTTCCATTTAAAGGATTCAGAAGTTAATACAACGGAAGGTGTGGTAAATGCTTCCTTGAAATCGGTGCAAATATAACCTAATATAAGGCCGTATATTTAAATGATTTACTTCTTTCATCCATTGGGAAGGAATAGTGTTCAATGTTTGTGCGGGGTGTGATTGATAATTGATAATTCACGATTTATAATTCATGATTTATTATTGATGATTAAACCAACTTAACCATGAACCAGTTAACTACAAACCACGAACCAATAACTTATTCCTAGTCGCTTGTTCCTGAGCCCACAAGCAGAGCAATCAAATGCTTGATCTCTTTCACGCGATCTTCATTGCCTAGCTTAGTATAGCTATTTTCCAAGTTGCTTAATGCCCTGCGAATAATGGAGATATTGGTTGCCGGCTTGAAGAATTCTTCCTGAGGTTCGAGCTTCAATTGTTCTAAAAAGTACTCTATTTCCTTTTTGCTGAATACCGTGCCCTTGCTGAAAGGATTGACGTAAAACAAAACATCGGTCTTGAAGATGTCATTGGTCTTGTATAAACTGAACCGATCAAGGTACGCAAGAATAAAATGATGAGGAAGGTTCACGCCATAAATGGGTAAGTCCAAATTTTGTGATATGATCGAGTAGATTAGACTCAAACTCAGCGGGTTTCCTTTTTTCGACTCCAGCACCTCACTCACAAAAGAGTTTTTTGGAGAATGGTAATCCATAGTATTGCCACTGAACCCATAAATCTGAAACAAAATGTGATTGATGACCTTCACCTGCTCAAAAGCGGTAAGATTGGTATTCAGTTCAAGCCAAATATCCTGTTGGATTTGCTCAAGTGTTTTCAGCAGTTTTTCTTGATCAAAATCTGGGTATTGGTACCTGTTGATGATCATCACTCCGTCAAGCAAACTTGCCCCTTCCGCCTCAGCCCATTGCTTTAGGCTTTTGGCAACTGCATCAAACTGAATGTCGTGGATGAGTTCTTCAATGCGGTTTTGGAATAAAACTCCAAACAGATTCGACTCCCATGCTTCCTCCAGATTTGGAATCACCACTTCACCAATCAAAAGAATTTGAGTCTTCACATGGCTGTAAACCAACTCATCAGGATCGTCAAGTAGTTGAATTAAGGAAGTGATGTCCGTATTTTGTTTCATGCTTTGCCAAAATTACGGGGGTTCTATGCCCATAAGATTTGGCATTTAGCGAGCTATTAACATAGGGACTGTTAATAGCGGAAACATTAGTGAGCCAGTCCTTCCAAAACGTCTTTAATCAACTGCCGCATGGCCGGATGGTAATCTTTGCTGAATTGCATAGCCTTTCGATTGGCTACAACAATGCACATGCACAAACACTTATGTCCCAACGCGTTGCCCAAGGAATATAGGGCTGAGCTTTCCATTTCGTAATTGAGCACTTTTCGATCATTCACTTCAAACTTTTCAATATCCTCATTAAATGTTGGCATGCTCAGCGGTAGGCGCAATGAACGGCCTTGTGGGCCAAAAAAGCCATTCGCAGTCAACGTGTATCCGGGTTTTCCAAGATGCTGGAATTTTTGGAAAAGGTCATTGTTCGATTGACTTACATACGGCTTGTTGATCGAATCATCAAATTCTGTAAAGCCTTCAAAGGCAATACGAACGTGGCGTTCAGCCTCCGACTCTTTGATGTCGTAGAAATGCTTTACTCCATCCATTCCAATCGAGTATTCTGTAATCACGGTACTGTTTATTTCCAATTGTTTTTGCAGAGCCCCACAAGTACCTAGGCGAATCAAATTCAATTGTTGAAGTTTTGGTTTTACTTGGCGCGAATGGAGGTCGAAATTTATAGCGGCATCCAATTCGTTCACCACAATATCGATGTTGTCTGTTCCAATTCCAGTAGCCAAGGCGGTAATTCTTGTGCCTTTGTAGGTGCCGGTGTGTGTGACGAATTCGCGATTCTCAATCTTATATTCGATGGTTTCGAACATAGCACTTATTACCTCAACTCTGCCTGGATCTCCCACCAATATTACGTTTTGAGCAATGTGTTCAGGGAGTAGTTTAAGGTGATATACACTTCCGTCATCGTTAAGAACAAGTTCGCTTTCCTGTGGATTCATCGTTGAAAAAATTGATTTTTCAAACCTATGACATTTAGATAGTTTTATGCCCGATGAAAGCACGCATTATTACAATCGGAGATGAGATACTCATAGGTCAAATTGTTGACACCAATTCGGCTTGGTTGGCTCGCAGATTGAATGACTTGGGCATTGGCGTGGATCGTATCCTTAGTATTTCAGATACCCGTGAAGCAATTCATCATGCGCTCAATGAAGTAGATTCAGGAGTTCAATTGGTGCTGATGACAGGTGGATTGGGACCTACCAAGGACGATATTACCAAGCACGCCTTGGCAGAGTGGTTTGAGAGCGGATGGAATGTAGATCAGGCTGTGCTCGATCGGGTTGAACAGCACTTCAGTTTGCGCGGTGTGGCGATGCCCGAAGTGAATAAAGGGCAAGCCATGGTGCCGGATAACTGTACTGTATTAACCAATGAAAATGGCACCGCACCAGGTATGTGGTTTGAAAGAAACGGTACTGTGTTTGTTTCCATGCCCGGTGTGCCGTTTGAAATGAAGTCCATCTTCTCAGATCAGGCAGTGCCGAGAATTCAAGCGCGCTTTACGGGCAAGCACATCGTGCATCGCACCATCATGACCCAAGGCATAGGCGAGAGCTCTCTGATGGAAATTATCGCGGATTGGGAGAATAATTTAGGCGACTTAAAGCTGGCTTATTTGCCTTCAGTTGGCGCTGTTCGCCTCCGTGTAACAGGTGTTTCAGATTTTGGTGAGGGTTTGCAAGATAGGGTCGATGCGCAAGTGAAGGCTGTCCTTCCGCTTATTGAAAACTATGCCTATGGGTTTGATGAAGCTAAGCTAGAAGAAGTGGTAGGGTTGATATTAAAGGCTCATAATTTGACGATGGCTACCGCGGAAAGCTGCACAGGCGGCTACATAGCACATTTGATTACTTCCATTCCTGGTAGCAGTGCTTATTTCAATGGATCTGCGGTCACCTACTCCAACGAGGCCAAGCAATCTATGTTGGGAGTTGATCCTGCAGCGATAGAGCAATTTGGTGCTGTGAGCGAACAGGTGGCCATTCAAATGGCTGAGGGTGCCCGGTTGAAATTCAAGACCGATTATGCCGTTTCTACCACCGGAATTGCAGGACCAGATGGAGGAAGTGCGGAGAAACCAGTAGGCACCGTTTGGATTGGAGTGTCGAGTCAACGGGGATCGTATGCCTTGAAATATTCTATGGGAATACATAGAGAACGCAATATTCGAAAGTCTGCCCTGCAGGCTTTTCAACTTATACGCAAAGAGATTTTTATAAATCTTGGAATTTCATTGAAAGAAGCGCTTTCTTAAATGAATAATACATTTATATTTGCAGCCCAATTTCAAGGAAATTATGAAAATCTGCCAAATTACAGGAAAGACTGCTCAATCAGGACACTACGTTTCTCATTCGAATCACAAGACGAATAGAAAGTTTGACGTTAATCTTCACACAAAGAAGTTTTTTAACGAAGAAACGGGTGAATGGGTAACTCTAAAAGTAAGTTCTGCTGGTATTAGAAACATCAGCAAGAAAGGTTTGGTAGCTTGCATGAAAGAAGCCAAAGAGAAAGGATACCTTTAGTCCTCCAATATTAGAATATTGAAAAGCTCAGATTCGTCTGGGCTTTTTTTATGCTTATAAGTCAAGGGTTGTTTAAAAATGAATGATACTGTCTAATTGAGAGTGCCTGTAGCTTGTTGCTTTGCACTATGAGAATAAACCTGCTGTTTTTTACCTTGTTCAATGCATTGTTTTCGCTTAACATGCTTGCTCAAAATGTGCCTACCCCAAGCAAGAGCAACGTTCCACATTTTAAGATTTCTGCACCACCTTCTATTCCTGAGGAGTTGACGTCTTCATTTTTCTTTGAAAATCGTGAACGACTCAGAGAAATTCTGCCGGACAGTTCGATGGTCGTACTGTTTTCCGCTCCGATCAGAAAGCGAACCAACGACATCGATTATCCCTTCCATCAAGATCCTGATTTCTATTATTTCACCGGGGTAAATGAGGATAACGCCATGCTGATTTTGTTCAAGAATCCCATGCGGATCAACGAGAAATGGTATCGTGAGATCCTGTTCATCGAAAACGACAATATGATCAAGCAAGTGTGGAACGGACCCGTTCTAGGATCTGATCAGGCTAAAGAGGTGAGTGGAGTAGCTACTGTACTGTCCAATACTGAATTCAAGACCATGGACTTTAAATTGGATGAAGTCAAGAACGTTTATTCCAATAATAACCTATTCATTGAATTGGATGATGTTAAGCATCCTGGTGATGTAGCAAGCATGGTCAATCATTTCAAAATCAAGACAGCGCGTGCTGGAAAAGAAATTTTGGTGAATGAAGGAGAAGACCTCTATGCAAAACTCCGTCAGAAAAAATCGAAAGAAGAACTCGAGATGATGCAAAGGGCAATCGATATAACGGGTGACGCTCATAGCAACGTGATGCGCATGGTTCGGCCTGGAATGACTGAATACCAGCTTGAAGCCATGATAGAATATACGTTCAAATACAACGGTGCGGTAGTGGCTTTTCCTTCGATTGTTGCATCTGGCGATAATGGAGCCATCATGCACTATACCGAAAACAGCGACCTCCTCATACCAGGCGATTTGGTTATCATGGATATCGGTGCTGAATATGAAGGATACGCTGCAGACATCACGCGCACGATTCCAGTTTCTGGCGTGTTCACTGAAGAACAAAAGCAAATCTATCAGTTGGTACTTGACGCTCAAACGGTCGCTATTCGATATGCCACCAAAGGGTACAAATTCTGGACGCCACATGAGGAGGCTTATCGAACCATAGGCAAAGGGTTAATTGCGCTTGGCATCATAACCGAATGGGGCGATATTGGAAGGTACTTCATGCACGGAACTTCACATTATTTAGGATTGGATGTGCACGATGCGGGCTTGTATTCAGCGCTTCAGCCAGGAGAGGTGATTACGGTTGAACCAGGAATCTATATTCCTAAAGGATCTCCTTGCAATGAAAAATGGTGGGGCATTTTCGTGAGGATCGAAGATGATATCCTAATTACAGATGGGCCAGCCAAGATTCTATCCGAAAGATCTCCGCGTAAGATCAGCGAAATCGAGGCCCTCATGTCTTCAGAAAGTGCATTGAACGAGTAGTTTACTTCGCGCATTTCTGATTGAACAACCAGACTGAGGATTTTGATTTGTTGGTTCCAGAAAAATGGATGGGAATGCCTACTCCGAAGCATACAGCGCCAGCTGCGACAGGCCCCTTCGGGAATTCAGTTCCTTGATTGAAATAGTAGTTACCCAGAGATGCAGCTGAGGTCACCAGCCCAATGGCGGCCAGAAGTATGCCAAATAATTCGGTTTGCTTTCCTTTTTCGTAGCGGTCAAGAGCGATGGGGCAGTCTTTCATGATCACCTTGAGTCGATTGTGTCCAACTTGCATGGGCCCCTGGTAAAAAGTATAGCTCAAGGCGCTTTCCACCAGTTGCAGCGAATCTGGAAGAGTTTGTGCTTTCATCTCACCGAGAGAAAAGTAAAAAACAAACAATAAGCTAAGGGCGGTTTTCATGCTTCTAAATACGTCAAATTTTATCTGGCTTCAAATTCCATTCGAGAATACGGCAGATTTCGAACTTTGTTTAGCGATTGAATCGAATCATTAGAGCGGTTTAATGCTAACTTAAAAGATGAATTGTTCATACTCGTCTAATACTGTCTTTTACTGATGTTCTAACCTTGAAATCATTTTTATTAATCATACCTTCGTGCATTGAAAATCGGATTAAAAAATTAAATCTAAATGTTTGATTTAAAAGAGATTAGTACAGCGACTATGGTTTTGTTTGCGGTGATCGATATCATCGGTTCGATTCCTATCATCATTCAGTTGCGTCAACGAACAGGGCATATTCAATCTGAGAAGGCCAGTATGGTTTCTATGTTGATTATGATTGCCTTTTTATATCTGGGAGATGAGATATTGCAACTCATCGGGATTGATATCAATTCTTTCGCCATTGCTGGTTCTTTCATTTTGTTTTTCCTATCGCTTGAACTCATTTTAGGTATTAAATTATACAAGGACGATGAGCACCAAGAGGCGAATGTGAGCAGTACTTCGATTGTACCGCTGGCTTTTCCATTGATTGCTGGTGCAGGAAGCATGACAACGCTTGTTTCGTTAAGAGCAGAGTATGCCATTCAAAACATTATCGTAGCCATTTGCTTGAACATTATTTTGGTATACCTCGTTCTGAAAAACACCAAACATATTGAGCGTGTACTCGGTCCGGGTGGTATAGCAGTAGTGAGAAAAGTATTTGGAATTATTTTACTTGCTATTGCCGTTAAGCTGTTTAGGACGAACTTGGGATTGATGTAAATCTCAAGCAGTACTTTCGCTTCATGGGGTTGAAAGCACTGGCAGCAAAATGGCTCGCAAAGCGAGAAAAATCTAAGGTTGAGGCGTGGTCAAAGCATCCGCAACAAACTCAAAGCGCAACATTCTCTTACCTCATGTCAACACTAGCGTCAACCGACTTTGGAATTGATCATCAAATTTCATCAAAAACAACATATGAGCAATGGAAAACGCTTGTTCCACTGCGTGATTATGAAGCCTTGTATCCTTACATTGAACGTATTTTAGAAGGCGAGCTGAATGTACTTTGGAAAGGCAAGCCTGCATACTTCTGCAAAACTTCTGGAACAACTTCTGGAGTGAAATATATTCCGATGAGCGATGAAGGCATTCAGGCGCAGATCAAAGCAGCGCGGTCTGCTCTGTTACTGTACATCAACGAGACCGGCAATAGCGCGTTTACCGATGGCAAGATGATTTTTCTTCAGGGTAGTCCCGCATTGGAAAAGAAGCAAGGCATAAGTGTGGGCAGGTTGTCTGGCATTGTAGCACACCATGTTCCGAGCTATTTACAGCGCAATCGGATGCCATCATGGAAAACCAATTCTATCGAAGATTGGGAGAAGAAAGTGGATGCCATAGTCTCAGAAACCATGACTCAAGACATGCGTTTGATCAGTGGCATTCCTCCTTGGGTTCAGATGTATTTCGAGCGCCTAATCAAGCAATCAGACAAAAAAACTGTTCGTGAGATTTTTCCCAATTTTTCAGTATTTGCGCATGGCGGAGTCAATTATGAACCGTATAAGTCGACCATGGAGAAACTCATTGGAGGTAGGGTAGATTCCATTGAAACGTATCCTGCGTCAGAGGGCTTTATTGCATTTCAAGATTCTCAGAAGCATGATGGCTTACTGCTCAATTTAGATGCGGGGATATATTATGAATTTGTTCCAGTAGAAGACTTTCACAATGAAAACCCACGAAGAATGTCTATTAACGAAGTAGTTGTGGGCGTCAATTATGCCATCATACTCAACACTTCAAGCGGTTTATGGGGCTATGTAATTGGCGATACGGTAAAGTTTGTTTCTACTTCTCCATACCGCATTGTGGTGACTGGAAGGCTCAAGCATTTCATATCGGCATTTGGCGAACATGTAATTGCGGAAGAAGTAGAACGGGCGATCAGCGAAGTTGCAACGGCAATGAAGTTCAATTTCATCGAGTTTCATGTGGCTCCTCAAGTAAACCCAACGCATGGTTTGCCATTTCACGAGTGGTTCATTGAGTCGTCCATGGCAATTCCTGATGGATTTGATAAGGCATTGGATGATAAGATGCAGCAATTGAATCCATATTACAACGATTTGATTCAAGGAAAAGTGCTGAGACCTCTTAAGATCACTCTTTTGTCCAGTGGTAGCTTTAATGTCTATATGGATAGTCAAGGAAAGCTCGGAGGTCAAAACAAATTGCCCCGTTTGAGCAATGACCGAAACATCGCTGATAAACTTTCTTAATATTCTTTCAGTTTAGACGGTTTAATGGCACATTGTTTCAATCTCAAAGCACATCTTTGCAGCCCTTTATGAGTGAAGAAAAAAAACGTGGAATAGCCATTCTTGGTTCAACTGGAAGCATTGGTACCCAAGCGCTGGAAGTCATTGATTCACAGCCGGATCAGTTTTCAGTGGAAGTGCTTACCGCAGGATCAAATGTCGACCTTTTGATCGCACAAGCGTTGAAGTTTAAACCAAATGCAGTTGTAATCGGGGATGAGTCAAAGTATTCTGCTGTGAGCGATGCGCTTTGGGATGAAGGGATCAAAGTTTTCGCAGGAGCAGAAGCATTGGAACAGGTGGTAGAGATGGAATCTGTGGATGTAGCTTTGACAGCATTGGTTGGTTTCGCTGGTTTAAAGCCTACAATGAAAGCCATTGCTGCAGGAAAGCAAATTGCCTTGGCTAATAAAGAAACTTTGGTAGTAGCGGGTGAATTGGTAACCAAAGCAGCACGTGAGGCTGGTGTAAATATTTATCCGGTGGATTCTGAACACAGTGCTATTTTTCAGTGTCTTGCGGGTGAGTTTCACAACCCAATTGAGAAGATTTATTTAACTGCATCAGGTGGCCCTTTTAGAGGAAAGAAACGAAGTGATTTAGCAGACGTTACAAAAGCGCAAGCACTTAAGCATCCCAATTGGGAGATGGGCGCAAAGATTACCATTGATTCTGCTACACTCATGAATAAAGGCCTTGAGGTGATTGAAGCCAAATGGCTGTTTGCCTTGCAACCAGAGCAAATTGATGTGATCGTTCATCCGCAAAGCATCATCCACAGTATAGTGCAGTTTACTGATGGCAGCATGAAGGCTCAAATGGGTTTACCCGACATGAAATTGCCGATTCAATATGCTTTGGCATATCCAAACCGTTTATCCTCCAATTTTCCAAGGTTTAACTTCTTAGATTATCCTTCCCTCACTTTTGAGCAACCCGATATGGAGACGTTTGGTAATCTTGGCCTTGCTTTCAAAGCAATGCAAAGGGGAGGAAACATGCCTTGCATCATGAATGCTGCAAACGAAATTGCTGTTGCAGCATTTCTGAACGATAAAATAAAGTTCCTTCAAATTCATGAGGTGATTGAACAAACAATGGAAAACGCTGCTTTTATTGAGCACCCATCATTGGAACAGTACATTGAGACAGATAATGAGGCACGTGCCTTAACAAAAGAACTGATAAAGTAACATGGAAGTATTTTTAATAAAGGCCGCACAGTTAATCTTGAGTCTTTCTATTTTGGTGATTTTACACGAATTGGGGCATTTCATTCCTGCCAAATTATTCAAAACACGGGTAGAGAAGTTTTACCTCTTTTTCGATCCATGGTTTTCCTTATTCAAATTCAAAAAAGGAGATACAGAGTATGGTGTGGGTTGGCTTCCTCTCGGTGGATATGTGAAAATTTCAGGTATGATTGATGAGTCCATGGATAAAGATCAGTTGGCACAAGAACCGCAACCTTATGAGTTCAGAAGCAAACCGGCTTGGCAAAGGCTCATTATAATGGTAGGCGGTGTTACTGTTAATTTGATATTAGGTTTCCTGATTTACAGCATGATCTTGTTTACGTGGGGTAAAGAACGCCTTCCGCTTGAAAACCTAGATTACGGTGTGTATGTAGACAGCACCATGATTGATTTTGGATTGCAGGATGGCGATAAGATCGTAGCTGTTCCCGATGGCAATGTTCAGTATTTTGAAGAGCTAGGAAAGGAAATCTTAATTAATGGTGCCAGACAATTGGCCATTGAGCGTAATGGAGATAACATGACCATTGAACTGCCCGCTAACGTTGAACAAACAATTCTTGCGAAAGAGGTAAAAACGCTTTTTACACCGCGCTATCCTTTTGCTGTGGATAGTGTGGTTCCTGGAAGTTCAGCCGAGGAAGCTGGATTGATGAAAGACGATCGCATCGTTTCAGTAGATGGTCAACCTACAGAGGGAATCATTGAAGGATTGAAGGCAGTGAGGTCTCATAGATCTGAAACGATCATGATTGACGTGGAGAGAAACGGAAACATCATGTCTAAAGAGGTTTCGGTAAGCGAGGAGGGCAGAATAGGTATTGGATTAAAAAGTGTAACCGACTATGTTGAGACTGAAACCTTTAAATATGGGTTTTGGCAGGCCATACCTGCAGGAGTGCAAGAGACTAAAGATATCTTAGGCAACTACATCACCAGCATGAAGTTGATTTTCACAAAGGAGGGGGCATCACAAATTGGAGGTTTTGGTGCTATTGGCGGATTATTTCCCGCCACATGGAATTGGCAAACATTTTGGAGCATGACGGCCTTCTTGTCGTTGATACTAGCCTTTATGAATATACTCCCCATACCAGCATTGGACGGGGGACACGTCATGTTTCTTCTCTATGAAATGATTACTGGTCGTAAACCTGGAGATAAATTTTTAGAGTATGCTCAGATGACGGGTATGATACTCTTACTGGGGTTGTTGATTTTCGCGAATGGCAACGACATACTTCGTGCCTTCAGATAATACTAAAGGTCGATTAACCAGGAGATGGCAGCACGCTCGCTGTTGAATTTTTTATACTTCGTGTTGGAGTCAACATTCAGCTTCTCATACATTTTAGACAAGGTAAGTGCCAGTGAATTGGTAGTGTAAACTGCTGCTCGCACCGTATCGTACTTGCCAGTACCTTGCTTCATTTCTTTGGAGAATCGCATTAAATCTTTCATTTTCATCGTGCTTCCGAGACCTGCTGCACGATGATAGATCTTAAGATCTTTTGGTAGGCTGTATGAATTGCCTATGTATTGTATGAATTGCTCGATATCTGCCTTGTCAACTGAATTGCTGTAATTCAATTTGAGGATGTTCGTTTCTTCGTCAAATTCTATACTCACCATGCTTCCCGCGTATTAATCCCCTTTCCGAGCCAGCAAATAACGCTAATGTTCTAAGGTAATTAAATATTTAATTTACAGGTTATGTATAATCATATGTTTATGTGAAACTTGCTTTAAATGGGTAAAGGAAACCCCGATTTTTTTATATGGTGTAAAACTTTTAAGCGCGATTTTTTTTCAAAAAATGAAGATCCTAAGTTGCTCCATTTTATGATTCGCAGTCTGTCTTAATGTCATGCAATTTCTTTGGCGCGCGTTTCGCTATCCATGGAGAATGAGTAAACAAAAAGTAACCTACGGTTGGGCGTTTAAAGAATTCATCTGGCCGAGAAGAGGCATTATCTCTTTAGGGTTGGCATTGATCATTGTAAGAAGCTTGGCGGGATTAGTGTTACCATACGCTAGTAAAAGCTTGATCGATGATGTGATCCCATCTAAAGACCTGGATACCCTTTGGATGCTTCTAGTAGTCGTGTGTTCGGCAATATTGATTCAAGCGGTGAGCTCATTTTCGTTGACCAGACTGCTTAGCGTTGAAGCCCAGCACCTCATTTCCATACTGCGCGCTACTGTTCAAAAGAAATTATTGGCGTTGCCCATCAGCTTCTTTGATAACAACAAATCAGGCGCTCTTGTGTCTCGAGTGATGACCGATGTTGAGGGAGTGAGAAACCTCGTTGGAACAGGATTGGTGCAACTGATCGGAGGCACAATCACCGCAATTATTTCGCTGGTTATATTGATCCGTTTGAACGCCACCATGACCGTATTCGTTTTGGTCCCAGTGGCCATATTTGCGTTCATCGCATTGAAGGCATTTGGTTATATCCGTCCCATATTCAGGGATCGCGGCAAAATCAATGCTGAAGTAACAGGCCGGTTAACCGAAACTCTTAATGGTGTGCGCGTTATCAAAGGCTTTAATGCTGAAGAGCAAGAGAATAGAACGTTCCAAGAAGGAGTGGAGCGATTGTATTTGAATGTTAAAAAAAGCTTGACTGCAACTGCCTTGATTACAAGCTCATCCACATTTTTATTGGGCTTGGCATCCGCAGGAATTATGGGTATCGGAGGGTATTTCATCATGTATGATTCCATGACCTATGGAGAGTTTGTGTCCTTCACACTCTTTCTGGGGTTCATGATTGCACCAATTGTGCAAATGAGCAACATTGGCAGTCAATTAACCGAAGCCATGGCAGGATTAGATCGCACGCAAGAATTGATGAATATGACGGAGGAGGATGACGCGGAAACGAGAAATGTTGTACTAAAATCGGTCAAGGGCGACATAGTATTCAAGGATGTAGCATTCAGTTATGAAGAGGCAAAAGAGGTGCTGCATTCGATTTCTTTTGAGGCACCAGCGGGAAGCGTTACCGCCTTGGTGGGATCTTCCGGTTCGGGAAAAACAACCATTGCCGGGCTCGCGGCTTCTTTCCTAAATCCCATAGGAGGTTTGGTCACCATAGATGGAATAGATTTATCATCTGTTAACTTGAGCAGCTACCGCGCCAATTTGGGTGTCGTGCTTCAAGACGACTTTTTGTACGAAGGCACCATCAGAGAGAATATCCTCTTCCCGCGACCTGATGCCACAGAGGAGCAATTGCAAGCCGCAGTGCGCGGAGCTTATGTGAACGAATTCACGGATCGTTTTGAAGAAGGACTAGAAACGGTGATAGGGGAGCGCGGAGTGAAATTATCAGGAGGCCAGCGTCAGCGAATTTCGATTGCACGCGCGCTGCTAGCCAATCCGAAAATTATCATCCTGGATGAAGCAACCTCAAACCTTGATACCGAAAGTGAGTCGTTCATTCAAAAAAGTTTGAATGAGCTGATGAAAGACCGTACCACATTCGTCATTGCCCACCGCTTGAGTACCATTCAGCAGGCTGATCAAATTCTTGTCATTGAAGAAGGGAACTTCGTAGAGCGCGGTAAACACGATGAACTGATTGCCAAGAAAGGACGCTATTACGAATTGTATACCTATCAAAGCCGCATTTAATTCCATTACTCTTTATTTTTTACCAATAGGGAAAAGGATATTTTAGCCGCTGCATCAATCAATGGATGAGCGACTAACATGGGCGAAGCAGGATCGAATACAGGAATAAAATACAACGTCATCATCGTTGGTGTGCTACTTTTCGCAGGCATGGTTTCGTTCTTGGATTTGTCTCCTGGAAATCCAGAGGTGACAATCACCGCTGCCATAGCGGTGCTCATGGCGCTGTGGTGGGTGGCAGAGGCGCTGCCCATCGGGTTGACCAGCTTATTGCCGATCATTCTTTTTCCGGCTTTTGGCGTCTTGGATGGAAAGGCCATTTCTGATGCGTACATCAACTATGTAATCTTCCTTTTTATTGGTGGATTCTTCATGGCGCTGGCCATACAGAAATGGGGATTGCACAAGCGCATTGCGCTGAAGATTTTATCTTGGGTAGGAGGGAGTCCGTTTAACATCTTGCTGGGTTTCATGCTGGCATCGGCATTTTTATCCATGTGGATGTCGAATACAGCCACTACAATGATGATGTTACCCATTGTTTTTTCAGTCACCTCCGAATTGGAGGAAAGGCATGGCGAAAAGAAGTTGGGCAAATTCGGAACGGCTTTACTCTTAGTCGTGGCGTACAGCTGTTCAGTGGGAGGGGTTTCTACATTGGTTGGAACACCGCCCAACCTTTCATTGGTACGAATTTTTGAAATTATTTATCCCGATGCCCCAGAGATTTCATTTGGTCAATGGCTCGTATTTGCACTTCCACTGAGCGTTGTAATGTTAGGAGTGGTTTTGGTGGTGTTGTACTTGCTTTTTCCAGCAAACAAAGACTTGGAGGTGCTCGACAAAAACTTCTTCAAGAACAGCAACAAGGCGCTCGGTCCAATTTCGGTGGATGAAATAAGGGTGCTTTGGTTGTTCATCGCATTGGTGTTATTGTGGGTTTTCAGAAAGCCCATCGCAATCGGAGATTTTGTGCTGCCCGGCTGGAGCGAAGTCTTTGCTGCGCCAGCATTCATCAACGATGGAACAATAGCCATTTTTGTGGCGTTTTTACTCTTCATCGTGCCTTCATCCGACAAGAGCAACAATGAAGGATTGATCACATGGTCCATCGTTACGAAAATCCCTTGGGGAATTGTATTGCTCTTTGGAGGAGGTTTCGCGCTTGCCAAAGGATTCATCGATTCTGGCCTAGCCACCTTCATTGGGGGTCAGTTGGTGGGTGCTGAATCCATGAGTGAAATGGGTTTGATCTTTTCTGTAACCGGACTGATGACGTTTTTGACCGAGCTGACTTCAAACCTTGCCACGGCCGAGATGATGCTCCCCATTGCCGCTGGATTGACCAATGAAATTCACACCAACCCGCTGTTGTTGATGCTCCCCATGACGCTGGCTGCTTCCATGGCATTCATGTTTCCCGTGGCCACAGCACCCAATGCCATCGTATTTGGATCGGGTAAACTGACCATCAAAGACATGGTAATAGCAGGTTTTATAATCAACACTTTGGCGATTGTATGCATCGTGTTGATTACCTATTTCTGGGGTACAGAGCTATTTAAGATCGAACCGGGTGTGGTTCCTGAGTGGGCAAAGGATATGAACTGATTACTTCACTTTGAAGCTCCATTCGATCCACACCTTGGTCACCGTCTCGCCTGCGTGGTTTTTTCCCTCGCTCAGCATGATGATTGTTTGTCCCTCTTTGGTTTCAATGGTCTTTGTCACGGTTTCATTGACTTCTTTCCCTTGAATGCAAGTGAATACAATCGTTTCTGCCGCTTTTTTATAAAACTCACAGCGCAATGTGGTCACTAGCATCGAAACATTTCCTCTTCCTTCAATAGCCAATAAAGCCAGTAAACCCGTAGAAAATTCAGCCGCACCAGCCTGGGCTGCAAAATAGATTGACCTGAAAGGGTTTTGTGTTTTTTTCAGAAAAGGGATCGTAACGGAAGCTTTTTCCATGTCCAGATGATGAAGCTTTATCCTCCAAAAAAGCAGGCTGGGCAGTCTCTTCCAAAAGAAAAACTTGAGTTTCCATGGAGTTTTTAGTGCCGTTAAAGTCTTTATCGCTTTGGGATGAAGAGTATGTGCTTCCATGATTTAGTAATAGTTAAGGCATAATTTCATGCCATGCCAAAGTAGGTATTTTGCTTGGCACACCGATCAGTCCTAAGTACTCTTATAGACCATTATAAGTTTCCCTAATTCTGTCCATTTCTTAATGTGTGTATTTCAATACGCAAGAATTATAATTTAAATTGATACACCTATTCTAATTATTGATGCAGTATATATAGTGTGCTTTAAACCGAAAAGATACTTTTGATTCGTAATAATCTAAAACTAAAACGCAATGAGAAAAGTGAAATATGCAGGTTGGCTTTTAATGGCTGGGATTCTTATTTCCTCCTGTCAGCAAGAGGCCAAAGAAGAAGCTGCTGTTGACTATGCAACGGGAGCAACCATGAAGAGTAAATCAAACATGAAGGCTACGAGCAATAGTGATTGGTGGCCGCAGCAATTGAACTTAAATATCCTTAGACAGCATTCTGAGAAGTCCAATCCAATGGGTGAGGACTTTAATTATGTTGAAGCATTCAATAGTTTAGATTACGATGCTTTGAAGGCAGATATCAGAAAGGTATTGACTGAATCGCAAGATTGGTGGCCTGCTGATTTCGGACACTATGGTGGACTTTTCATCAGAATGGCTTGGCACAGCGCGGGAACGTATCGCACAGCCGATGGACGCGGTGGATCTCGTGCGGGACAGCAGCGATTTGCTCCCTTGAACAGTTGGCCAGACAACGCCAACCTTGATAAGGCAAGAAGACTCATTTGGCCGATCAAACAGAAGTATGGAGATAAAATCTCTTCGGCCGACTTGATGGTATTGACCGGAAACGTGGCATTGGAAGACATGGGCTTCAAAACCTTTGGATTTTCGGGAGGTCGCGAAGATGTGTGGGAACCGGAAATGGATGTGTATTGGGGAGCTGAAGAAAAGTGGCTTTCTGATAAGAAAAGGTATTCTGGTGATCGTGAGTTAGAGAATCCTCTAGCTGCGGTTCAAATGGGATTGATCTATGTAAACCCTGAAGGCCCTAATGGAAATCCTGACCCAGTGCTTGCTGCTAAAGACATTCGAGAAACATTTGGAAGAATGGGAATGAACGATGAAGAAACAGTGGCGTTGATTGCTGGTGGACATACGCTGGGTAAAACACACGGTGCTGGTCCGGCTTCACACGTTGGTCCAGAGCCAGAGGCAGCCGATATTGAAGAACAAGGCTTTGGCTGGAAGAGTGATTATAAATCTGGAAAAGGCGCAGATGCGATAACCTCAGGTTTGGAAGTAACTTGGACAGCAACTCCGGCTAAATGGAGCCACGGATTTTTCATGAGTTTGTTTGAAAACGAATGGGAGTTGACCAAAAGTCCAGCGGGAGCGCATCAGTGGGTGGCCAAAGATCCAAAGGTGATGGTGCCGGATGCTTATTATCCTGAAAAGACGCACAAGCCAACCATGTTGACCACCGACCTTTCATTGCGTTTCGACCCAGAATATGAAAAGATTTCTCGAAAGTTTTTGGAAGATCCTGAGTCATTCAATGATGCTTTTGCCAGAGCTTGGTTTAAATTAACGCACAGAGACATGGGACCAAACACGACATATATCGGACCTGAGGCGCCAACGGAAGATTTGATCTGGCAGGACCCAATCCCAGCAGTTGATCATAAGTTGGTGAATGCGCAAGACATCAAGGCCTTGAAACAAATAGTGCTGAACTCAGGATTGTCCATAAGCGAAATGGTCACTACTGCTTGGGCTTCGGCATCAACTTATCGCGGTTCTGACCGAAGAGGAGGTGCCAATGGTGCACGCATCATGCTTGCCCCTCAAAAAGATTGGGAAGTAAATAACCCGGCTCAGTTGGCGAAGGTGTTGGATGTATATAAGAACATTCAAAGTGATTTCAATGCGAAAGGTGGGGATAAGAAAATCTCCATGGCTGACTTGATAGTGTTGGCTGGTGCAGCAGCTGTTGAACAAGCGGCTGCCAACGCAGGCCATTCTGTTCAAGTGCCATTCACGCCAGGTAGAATGGATGCCACTCAAGAGCAAACCGATGTTGAGTCAATGAATTTGTTAGAGCCAATGGCCGATGGTTTCCGCAACTATTTGAAAACGCAATACACCATATCAACAGAGGAGCTTTTAATAGACAAAGCTCAATTGTTGACGCTTTCAGCTCCTGAAATGACGGTGTTGGTGGGTGGAATGCGAGCCTTAGGTGCCAATTACGATGGTTCTAAGCACGGCATTTTCTCTGATAGTAAAGATCAATTGAACAATGACTTTTTTGTGAACTTGCTTGACATGAGCACCGAGTGGAAAGCGATTGACGATACAAAAGAGAAATTCGAAGGAAAAGACAGGGCTTCTGGCGAAGTGAAGTATACCGCTACACGTGCCGACTTGATTTTTGGTTCGAACTCAGAATTGCGTGCATTGGCAGAAGTTTATGCAAGTGCCGGAGCGCAAGAGAAGTTTGTGAATGACTTCGTTGCAGCGTGGGACAAGGTAATGAAGCTCGATCGCTTTGATCTGGTTTATCCGTAAAAATCTTTTTTTCATAGGTTTAGGTTGTCAAAAAGCCAGTCTGAAAAGACTGGCTTTTTGATTTTATTTCTATTGAAAATGTTGTAGTTGTTGAGGCGATCCATCTTGTCTTTACGATATGATTGCCTCAATTATCAACTACCGCAACCTTTGCTAAAATACGGACTCGTTCGATTCAGAATGATTTTCTTCTAGATTTAACATATTCAACTTCGAACGAA
>Ga0181559_10001085_pt1 | contig 26453 bp, 8 predicted proteins | sample 011ome_21_FD_133752 | JGI IMG/M metagenome (GOLD analysis project Ga0181559, IMG submission 133752) | Coastal salt marsh microbial communities from the Groves Creek Marsh, Skidaway Island, Georgia - 011508AT metaG (megahit assembly) | ecosystem: Environmental > Aquatic > Marine > Intertidal zone...
GTATTCACTGCAACAGATATCCCAAGTGACCCCGAAATCGCTCCAGTCGTCACATCAGATAAGCTCGTATCAGCCCACGCCTTGATCGTAATGTTGTCTCCTGAGACGGACGGACTTTCGTTGCTGATCAACACTCCATTCTCATCCGATGGTCGTCCAACACGAGCAGTAACTTCGGAAACTGAACGGACCAAAACGACTGAAACGCCGATTGCTGCACCGCCACTCAAGCCGACTGAAATTGATGTATTCACTGCAAGTGCAATTGACGAGGATTGCTCATGAGCCAAAACTTCAATATCGCCTGCGGCAACAATCACAGCATCACCGACGACCTCGGAAATCACGGTATTGTCGACATCAACAAGCATCACGAGTCCACCGCCTGCGATAGCAACCGCACCGATGGCTACCGACGCCACGACTGCGTCAAGACCATGCGCATTGTTCTCAGCCACATCCGCTTTAATACGGACGTCGCCACCGACTAGCAATTGTGCTTGGCCGGCCCCGCCATTAACCCGCGCGATCACTTCATTGGCAAAATCAATATCGATGTATGCAACACCTACGGAGATACCGACCAAACCACCGGCGATGGCTGCACCGTATGCATGAGCTTCGGTTACATTTGAAGAGACGGTGGATAGAACAGAAGTATCGCCTGCCACCGAGCCCGACACGTTGATGAGTTCAGCTCTCACTCGAGACGCAAATTTAGTCGTCGACTCACCACCAGCCGCTGCTACCGCTCCACCAATTGAAATCGCAACCGCCAAGGACCCAGCATAGGCTTTCGTGTACGCAGTTTGCGTCATATCTGATTGGACTAGGACATCACCCCCGACCGAGAGCTCGGCATCTTCGATAAACGCTTCAGCAGTATTTTGAAGCTTACCTGCCTCGGCCATTCGGTTGGCGTAATCCGTTTCTTCGCGCTGATCTAGCTCACCATTATCATTACCATCTGCGTTAACAGACGAATCATCAGCGTCTTCGTGATAGCGCGAAACGACCTCATCATTAAAGCCATAGCCAACATAGTTCCGCGCGATTGCCGCACCAATTGCTCCCGATCCGCCCGCTAATGCTCCGTTGGCGGCAGCAGCGATCGCTCCACTTTCTGAGCTTACGTAGACAACATGATTCGCCTTGACGATGATGTCACCGGCAGTCTGATCAGTATTGGATTGAGTCGTGATAATTCCGCCTACAGAATCACCATCGGATCCGTCACGGACGTTCTTTACATATGATTGAACGACGTTATCAACGATGTTGTTTGCTTCAGATCCAGCGCCCGATAGCGCCAACGAGAACTTCCCGGCAATCGCGACAGCGAGCGAAGCCGCCCACGCTTTGGTACTTGCCCCAACAGTCTCAGTCGCCTGGACATCAAGACGACCGTTATCCTGGATCGTAATTGAATCAAAGTCTGCGACATAAGCAATCACATCGTTATTGACAACATTACGACTTATCGCACCACCAAAACTAACAGAAACTGAAGCAAGGCCTCCAAACGACGCTGCGATGGAAGCGGCTGCTGTCGTATTCGCTACAATCGATGTATCGCTCGCGTTAACCAACACATTATCTGCGGTAATTTTGTCAACGTTCGATGAAGCCAATCCGTTGGTACCTGATCCATCAAGGTACGCTTTCGTAGAAACATCGATCACATTTTGGGTATACGCAAAGGACGCAGCAACACCAACGCCAACTTTACCGCCACCAGCGATCGCAGCAGCACCAGCAATCGTTTCCGAGACTGTGGTATTTGAGGTTCTTGAGTCGACAGAGATATCACCACCAGCGGTCAATGATCCGTTAGTGACATGAGCATGGACGGCAAAATCATCATTCGCTGATCCGATTTTCGTCCAATCATCTCCTTGGAAATCTTCAGGTCCATGCGTTACCAGAACCCAATCAGTTGGTAACGATTGGCCCTGAGCTAAGGTCCATGTTGGAATTTCATCTGGTTCAGGCTCAGAGTAATCAACATCAGGGAAATCAATATCCGACAAGACTAAATTTTGCGTCTCACCCGTGTATCTGAAATAGGCATCGTGTGTTTCTGATGGCGCACCATGACCATCATCACCTGACGCGCCTCCCCCTTGAACGCGAACCAATCGATTGGTATCGACCTTTATCGATTGGTCGTAAGCCGAATCGAGCGCACTGTCATAATGGAAAAATGTTGGGACTCCATCGACAGAGTCTGCAGTTCCACCGTAGCGATACCATGTCCCATCCCGCGATTTGACGTAATCGCCTGTGTCGAGCATCGCTCGATCAGTGAAGCTCTCATCATATTTTTTAGAGTTTTCGTCTAAATCTAAATCACGGATTTTATTCCAAGCGAACCCAAGTCCGATTGCGACACCAACACCAACTTTACCACCAACACCAACACTCGCAGCTACCGCTGCTACGGTAGAACTAATGATGTTTGACTGTGTCGCGTCAATATCGATATCTCGATATGCATACAAATCAGAATCAACGACATAGGCTTTAGTGAATCCAAGTATTTCATTCGATGAGCCAGCACCCGCACCCGCTACTGCGATACCTTCTTGGCCGAGCGCAACAGCGAGTGATGCTGAAATCGTATCCGAATCAATCGTCGCATCACCTTTTGCGTTGATCGTAATATCACCGGCTGTCGCTCTGACGCCAGCTTGGGAATCGTCATCATCATCGGCCTGGAAGCCACGAACATATGCAGATGTTTCCGCGTTCACGGTATTCGTTGCCGCCGCGATTGCAATCGCAATCGCGACCGATGCGCCATTTCCAAGCGCTGCCGCAAGCCCTGCCGCACCCGTATCGACGATTATCGAGCTGTTATTGCGAGCAGTCACTGTGATTGATCCCGCAACAATATCATCGGTTGCCGATGCCGAATAAGCCCCAGCGTTATAGCCACTCTCAATAAATGCGCTAGTCGACACCGTTACAATGTTGCCGGTTCCAGCACCAGCGCCTGCCCCACCGATTGAGTCGTTTGCCGAAACAGAAACAGCAACTGAAGCGGCGACTGTAATTGCATCAATATCCATCGTGCTTCGCGCCTTGACGGCCAAAGCACCACTAACGGTTATATCACTGTTACGAATAAATCCGTGAACAACACCCTGACCACGTCCAAGCTGATCGCTTCCGACATAATTCAGCGCAACACCAACCCCGATCGAGACCGCTGCGCCTGTGCCACCGCCAGTTAATGCGACAGAACCACTGACTGCGAGGACCGTTGCTCGGATCGTACTCGTATTCAACGCATTGACGGTCAACGTTCCAGTTACATCTAAATCAGCATTATCAATGTATGCCCTGGTATTACCTGTGATCACGTTGCGGACCAAAATCCCGCCACCACTGATACCAATCGCATTTCCGCCACCAGAGGCTGCAATACCGATGGATGCGGCAAGACCAAACGCTTTGATGTCAGAACGTTGCAATGCTTCAACCGTCACATCTCCGGTGATGGTCGCGACCGACGTCACATCTTTAATATATGCATCGACGTTGTTTTCGATGAGATTCTCGGCGTAAGACAGCGCAATTGATGCTGCTGTACCACCACCGCCACCAGACAGAGCTGCGGTCACTGCTGCCGACGCTGTGTCCGCTTTAATGCGTGTGCGATCAACGGCTTTGATTGTTATCGCGCTTGCCGCCAAAGTTCCAACATTTTCAGCATAAGCAGACACATCGCCCGCGATTCGGTTCAATGCGATTGCCGCGCCCAAACCGACAGAGGTCGCATCACCAGACGCACTACCGGCGATTGCAGCAGAGACAGTCACAACAATTGCATCAATTTGTCGGTAGACCGAGCCATCAACCAACGTTGCTAAAACGGTCAGAGTACCGTCCGCTTTAGCCGTGGCATTTTTCAAATACGCTGTGGTTGGATCCAGATCACCAGGGCCCGAAGGATCCATACCCCAACCAATCACGTTATAAGCAAGGGTAAACCCAAGCGCAACGCCTGTACCCTTGCCGCCGCCTGATAGCGCGACGGAGACTGCAGCGGCAACAGTCTTCGCTTCAACCTGAGACAGGTCGGAGGTTTTTACGGTGATGGATCCTGCGATGTTGCCAGAAGTTCCATCGGTGATATCCGCGTTCAATATGTACGCCTGGGCAGAGCCTCTCAACTCATTGAGGGCTACGACACCACCACCAGCAAAACCTAATGAGTCGCCGCCCCCAGAACCAACCACCGCGACTGCGGCAGCAGCAGCAGTTGCGTCAATCGAGGCCGAGCGTAAGGCGGTGACAGAAATCGAGCCGTACGGCACATTGACTGCGGTTCGCGACGAATTCGATTCACCTTCGATGAAGGCGCGCACGTCTCCCTTCAGAGCACTTCGACCAATCCCGACACCCACCGTGATCGACTTCGCGCTGCCGCTTCCAGAGGCGCTGACACCGACCGCTGGTGCGAAGACAACGGCATCAACGTACGAATTGTCAGACGCGGCGATGACAATTCCATGGTCAGTCCCCGACGACTGCCCAAACCCAGCGTGCATCAGCGAGTTGTGATAACCGTAAGCCTGAGTGTCGTACTGCATCCGGTTGAGCGCGAGCACCGCACCAACCGACACCGAGTCCTGATCATCACTCAGTGTCACCGCGATACTCACCGCTGCGTTAACGATATCGGCGTCAAGTGAGTTGTTCGCCTCGGCGCGGATCTCGATGTCATCGCCGGCCTTGACCGAACTATTTGAGATGTAAGCTCGCGTGGCGATCTTGTCTGCGTCGGTTCCGGCCGTCAGCGAGTTATTGCTCGACGTTGGGTCGTTCGGTATCAACGTATCAATGACATTGAAAAGAATGTTGTTGCTACCGAATCCCATCGAGTTGAAGGCAAGCGTGATCCCTACACTCACCCCGTTGGATTTGATGAACGCATCTAGATCTGCGTCCATCGACGTGTTTCCTTCGGCGGTTACAATCACATCGCCACCAGCTGAGACTATCGCATCATTGATGTACGCAACTGAGCTTGTGTCGACTTGGTTTGTCGAAATCGTCACACCAATCGCCAACGACGAACCTTTTTCCACCAATCCACCGCCGCTTGATGTCACTTCGACCGTCATGTTTGCTCTAAAATCGGCAAGCTCATCGGCGTATACAGTAATATCGCCGGTCGTGGCCGTGAGGTCGACGCCATCCGAGTATGCGCGCGTCTTTCCATGCATCGTATTCAAGGACACGGTAACGCCCACAGCGGTCGACTCCGAACTGCCCGGACCGATGTTGACCCAGTCTGATATGGTGCCCACGACATCTTCGTAGGTAATCACGGGTAACCAGTTGGTTAGGTCACTGTAATCCTGAGCGTCCAAGTCAAGCACATTAAACACTTGCCCGTTAGCGATCGCGCCAACGTACCGATACATCCGCTCAGGGGTGCCACCTCCGGCATAATCAGATGCAACGTAAACTATTTCTCCGAGTACAACTTCCTGCACCCCGGAGTTAGTACTGTACCGATAGCTATTAATCACCGACTCCAAGACATCGGCGACCATACTCATGCCCCAATCTGATGACGACACCTGCACAGCGCGCATCTCGAGATCGGCATCGAAATCAACCTGCTCTATCGCCTCGATCAGGATGTCTCCCGAGGCCGAGGTAATGACAGAAGCGCTATACGATTTTGCGATCTCTTGCCAATCTGCTGAGCTCGTAGAAGGAATGACCCATGAGCTCGTATTCGAACCAATGTAGCGATAAAAGATCTCCGTCGTCGTGTCCTTGATAATATCGCCAGCGGTGATAGCCGACGTCTGAGAGGCACCCGTGACGTCCTCGATAGACGCCTCCAAAAGGTCGCTTTCTGAGCCGTTAGCTAACCAAGTCCATTGTCCATCAACCGTACCTTCCGGGGCTGAGAATGTGTTTGACCACACATCGATAGTCGGACCCTCGTAGCGGTAATAACGATCAAGATCCGTGTTGTATACAACCGCTCCCTCTGCCAGATCGACACCAATTTGCTCCCAAAATAAACCGGCGGCAGACGGCGCCTCAAACTCACCCTCGAGTTGTCCGAGACCGATGTAACTGAAGTACAAACCCAATTCTGCATTTTTCACGATATCACCCGGATTGAGGTCGTACTGAATCCCTACCCCTGCGCTCGTATCGACGGAATCAAAAGACACGTCCGCGCCGTCACTCACTGTTACCGCGGCCGATAATGTGAGTGTGCGAGTAGATGCGTCGATCCCCGTCACTCGTGTTCCATCATCAATTCCTCTACCGCGAATAATTTGACCGACCGAGATGTTAGAAACGCTATCCAACCGAACAGAGCTACCAGACGACACCGAACCATCGATCACACGCTCTATGCCCAACACCCAATAATTCTCTGTGGAAGACTTTTCAGAACTCACGTTGCCGTAGCTGTCACCATTTCCGAGCTCATACTGAGATGCAGGTATTGGTGGTGGCTCGTGGTAAAAGCCAGTATTCGAACCGACTGTCGCGAGATCAGTGACATACGCTTGTGATTCAGACGTAGCACGGTTGTTCGAGACCACCACACCGACCGAGAGGCCACCGGAATCTTGTGGTCCTATCGACTCGGATGCTGTGTCGTTTCCGGTGATTGAGTAAAGCTTCGACTGGTTAACAGTAGTGACCGACACATCACCTTTGGACGTAATTTTTGAGCCATCCGCATGAGCCAACGAACTGATCCGTTGGTTTGCGTCAAAAGCACCCGAAACTTCTTCAGAACCCAGCAGTGTATCGATCAGATTAAAGAGCAGATTCTGAGGCTCCCACCCCATCGCGTTGAACGAAATGAGCCCGGCACCCGCCTCCGCTCCCGACTCTGTAATCTGCTGAGCCTCGACGAAAAGATCAGCCGAGTTAATCGCTTCAATTGAGACCGCAGCATTCGCTGAGCCACTTGTCACTGCAGAGGTATCCAACCACGATCGATAGGAATAGGCCTCCGCGTCGCCCCTTAACCAATTGGTGGAAATCGCGACGTTTGCAGCTTTAGACTCGCCCTTTCCATCGACGCTCCCTCCCGATGAAATAACCTGCGCGTCAAGTGAGGCAGACATCACCGTGCTTTCGTCGGCAAGAATCGCGATCGATCCATCAGTAGCCCCTGCCTTCGTTTTCAGATAACTCTGATCAACAAACGCACGGGCACCACCAATTAAATCGTTACGAACGATAATCGCACCGACCGCCATAGAGTCCGAGGCGGTCACGTTCCAACCTTGCGGAATGACCCTCGTTTCTAACGACGCCGTCCAAAAATCTGCGTCGCTATAATCAACACCATCAAGGTCAACAACATACTCCGCAGTTGGCGCCCCAACATACAACGCCCAGTTGGCAGTATCACTGAAATCGGTACTGGTAAGGTTGACTCCGCTAGCATCGCTACCGACATATACCATTACTTCACCGAACAGCGAATCGCCAGAATCATTGATCCGCACACGATCACCAGTGCTGAGGCTCACGCTGGTATCGGAATCAACATGCTCGACGGTATCGGCGGTATTCGCTTCTCTGACAGAAGTCAAATCGGCGGAAGACTCGCCGAGGAAGATCATGACGTTTCCGTAGTTATCATCATCTTCATTGGTGACACGAACCCGGTCCCCATACGAAAGCGAGACGTTCTGATTCGTATCAACAAAGTCGGCAAGAGCCACCTTCCCAATAAATTCGTCAAGGAGACCTGCACCTCCATCGCTGGTCGTGACCGATGAGACGGTGAACAGAACGTTGGAGTAGAATTCCGCGTTGTCCAGCGCCTCCACGCGAATACTGTCGCCTTCGATATCCGCAGTTGGTGAGTTGTAAATATCCGTATCGTTACTGATATAAGCGATCGCTTCTCCGCGAGCGATATTCGAGGCCAACGCACCACTCGCAGCCTGGCCGCTCTGATCCTTGACCCCAGCGGCGTCTGACTCGGCGGTGTTTGTCAGCGTCGCATTGAGCTTAGTAGTACTCTCGCCACGGACCAAGACGTCGCCGGCGCTGTCTATGGAACTGTCTTCGATGTAGGCGACCGTGTCTCCCCACGGCAGCCCATCGTTATAGCCCAACTCGTCCAGGAAGTTCTGGCCGATGAGGGCTTCAAAGGTCATTGTCAAAAGGTCTTGTTCGGGGTAACCCAATGTATTGAGCGCAATCGCCGCACCAACGGCTTCGCCCGAAGCGGTTTGGTATAGGTTCGTCGAGTCAAGGATCGAGTTATTCTGAGCGGTGACAGTAACTCCATCCTGACGGGTGGCTTTTTCGAAATACTCGTCGGTATTCGAGTCATCAAGGGTCCACGCGCCAAGTCCCGTGAACTCAAGGTCACGCGTGAGCAAATTGGTTGTGACATCAGTTCTCGAAAAAACGTCGACCTTTTCCCAATACCCAGAATTGGAGGCGGTTGGTGCAGCCCATCCCACATATTGGTCAGACGCGCCAAACAATGTAGCCGACGAACCCATTACAACTGCATCGGGTCGCCAGTTGAGATAGTCGGAGGGATTCTCTTCGCCTTGACGAACAAACTCCTCACTGTTGGCTTCCAAGATCTCATTGACAGATGGCAGCTCGCTGTCTCCACCAAAAAGGTTAGGAAAACTTGAAGGATCATTTCGCTGAGCGGCCAGACCATCGGGGAAATAAACCCGAGTGTCGGATTCACCTATCCACTTGTAATACCCGATATCACTCGGGGTGGCTCCTGCAGGACTGTAAAAAATATAATCACCTGCACTGAAGGTATCGTAAGCTTTGTCATCTGAATAAAAGCCGTGAGCAAATTTTAGACCACCGATCTCCGATCGCCCGGCACCATCGTCATCGAGTATGAATACATCGGGGAAGATTTCCGAAACCCGACCCGCACCGATCGCTTCATAATTCGAGGTATTTGAGAGATCAGAGGAATTGACCGCCGCAGTGATCGGGGACGATCCGAGATATTTGTACAGCTTGCCAGTGGCCGCGTCTCGCACGATTTCATTTTGAGTAAGAGGCGCTGATCCCGAAATCTCATCAGACTCATGGTCAGGCTCTACGCGATAAACTACATCGCCCTCATCAATTGCGAGCGGGTTGAACAGTGACGTCCCATACTGGGCGTGCGGCGACAGGTTAAGCGAGCCGTTATTATCGCCCGTGTACTCGTAAACGGTACCCAAATGGTTGACTAGCTGGCCGGTAGTAATTTCGACGACGCCATCCGTCGAGTAAAAATCGATCTCGAGATCGGGATTGTATCTTTCGAGGAATCTCTGCTTTGAGTCGATGCCGAGGTCTGAATCCGTATCCAGTACGCTGACTCCATTCACATCCTGCCAATCGATTTCCTGGACGGACGTCCCGTCGGTGGTGATGTCCGCATCCGTAATCCAAGCTTTCGCGTAGCTCATCGATTGGTTAGTGATAATCGTGGCGTTGACCGCCAGGTCACCACCCCCGTCACCGAAGGTATTGCCACCACCCGCTTCAACGACAGACGTGTTCTCTGAAAGCAGTTTGGCCCGTTCGTCAGCGTTGACGTGCACTGACTGTGCGCCCGAGTTATCGTTGCCCTCGATGACAAGATCGCTATCGGCGCCCGAGATGTAAGCTTCGGTCAGCGCCTTCAACTGGTTACGTACCAGCATGCCGCTCGCTGCGGTCGCTTCAGAGTCCTCAAACGTCAGCTGCGGCAGCAAATTTCCCGGGTCTACGGTAATCTGATACCAGTCATCGTCATTGACGTAGTCAACCGATGACAAATCTATCAATTGAGCATTATCAGCCCGCCAATTCTCAGACTCGTAATAATCCTGGGCCGACAAATCAACGTTAGCCAAGTCAGCCTGACCAACATACTCGTAGGACTGGTATAGCTGCACAAACTTAGTACTGTCTGAGTAGTCAAGGCTGGCGATTGACTGATCGGCGAGCTGATCGGATCCGATGTACTTGACCACCAAATCGTCCATTGATTTCGTAATACCGCCGAATGTCTGATTAGCCCCCTCAAATACACGTATGACGTCGCCAGTATTTATCGTACGTCCGGTATCATTTTCATCATGATCAAAAGAGGGAAACGCAACACTTACCCGATCTCCGCGGCTCAAAGTGGTGGCGGTTTGCGTCGAAGTGTAGTCAGGTGCCGTGATATCTGATCCGGTGCCTATGTATACGAAATTTGCGTCTTGAATGTGGTCACGTACGATCGTACCGAAACCAACGTCTTGGTATCCCGAGCGGCTCGTGTAGTTATACAAGTCAAGTAACTTCCCGAGCTCTTTATTGATTAAAGATGCACCTTTATCAGCGGTGGAGACCCGGACAGCCTCCTGGGCGACTTTGGCGTGGACAAATTCATCATCCAATGCTTCGACATCAATGATTCCGTCGGCCGAAATTACTGTCGTATTGCCGGTGGTCTCTTCGATCCAGGCCTTGGACTCCCCGGATTGTAAATTTGAGGCGATCTGTACCGAGACAGCGATACCCTTCTTACCTTTTTTCCCAATCGAGTTGTTGATCGTCGAAGTCACATTGTCGATGTTTGATACCAATTCAGCCGCGTTGTCTGCTTGCACATCAACATCGCCATCAACAGTGATAGTGCTGTCACTGATATAGGCGTGTGTTTTAGCCTTACTTTCACGGTCATCAAACAGTGAATCAGCGTCGTAACCGATTAATGTATTGACGGTAGCGAACAACAAATTCGTAGGCCGGTATCCGACGGAATTAAACGACATCATCACGGTCGCTTTGCCGCCCGACTGCGCAGAATTCTGGGCAGTCAACGACGCTGTGTTGTGGGCCAAGACCGAGACACCCGATTCGTCGGCCCCAACGGAAGACGAGTCGTCTGTCGAGGTTATCGCTGCATCGGTAATGTGAGCCAAAGCGCCGCCTTGCAGAGCGTTCGTTACGACCAATGCTCCGGCCAGGCCACCGACCTTCTTAGCGCTACCTTTCACCGTAACGTCACTCAGGGCGCTCATCGTCTGGCTCGCGTCAGCCTGAACAGTCACGCCACGTCCTCTCAGGTCCGCGTCCATTGTACCGTCTGCGTCGAAGTCACCCGAGGCCTGTCTCCAGTCCATCACTTCGGTCCAAGCAGACTCATCACTGAAGTCAGTTATTTCATCGAAATCGCTGTGGTCAGACAGCGTCAAACTAGACAGAGTCAGCGTCGCGCCGGCGCCGGTGTACTTATAGATCTTGGATCCATCAATGACAAACTGGCCAGTTGTGATCGCAGTGGATCCAGCGGTGGCTTCATAGTTAGAACCCAACTCCAGCGTGTCTGCGATATTGATCCCACTGGCTTTATAGATACGGTTCCCGTACTTGATACGATCACTTAGAGAGACGGCGACCGCGGTTGTTACAGCCGCTGCGTCAAAGTCAACTACATATCCGTCAACAAACCCATCGAACACCCCACTAGTCGAGAGCTCTTCGTTCACGATAAACGACTGAGCACCGCCTTTAAGGTCGTTCCTGACCAACATCCCGGCGTTAGACTCAGCAGATGACTCATTACCACTCTTATCAAAACCCAAATTGGCGTTGGCAATGTTATAGGCTGACTTGAATATAGATACACCGATATCACTGATGTCGTCACGCCAGAACGTCTTATCCGAGAAATCAGCGTCTGCGAGTGTTACCACCCCCTCGTCAGTGACATAAGATTCGTCTGACAGCAGCTGGCTGCTGTCACCCATAAATGTATAGATAACGCCGGAATCGTCTTTAACTTTATCGCCGAAATATAAGGTTGCGCTGTCTGCAGTCGTGTAATCGGATGGAAGGACATCACCAACAAAGTCCTGGATCACACTCGCCCCACCAGAATCTTTAGCTACTTTCGATCCTGATAGAGTCTTAACGTCAGCAAATATCAAAGCCTCATCGCGTGCGTTCACAAACACGCCGCCCGAGGCTTCGATATCAACTGTTGTATCTGTGCCGGTCTCAGAAATATACGCCACCGCGCTTGAGGACAGCATATTGCTCGCCATCGTCACTGCCGTTGACTTCGCGGCCTGCTTTCCATAAATCACTGATGCCTCAGATTTTGCGGCGTTCGACACAACAGCATTGATGATGGATTCATTTGACGCGTTGACCACAACATCACCCGCGCTCGTAATGTCTGCGTCACTGATGAAGGCGGTCACATTGGAAGGAATTTCCTTACCAAAGACAGAAGTCAAAAACCCGGTACCAAACTTATTTAGGTCATTCGCATCATTGGATGGCGCACTCAGTTGCGTAAAGTTATTTGCCGCATCACTGAAATCCGTAGCGTGCAAGGAACGCGTCTCGGAAGAAGCGCCAGTGAACTGAAAAATACCAGAGCCGCCCGCTTCATGATCGTCGGCGACATATATGGTGTCACCATTATTGACCGTAGTTTTCGAATCGCTCGACCAGTACTGATCTACTCTCGCAAAGTAATCTTTGGCATCAACGGTGGTGGTGGTTTGATCAGCATTAATCAGTGTGATTTGGCCGTCGATATCAAACGATCCAAGTCGTATCGTTTTGTTTGTATCACCGATGTATTTGAAAACAACACCATCGTCTACGATGTATTGCAGCCGCTGGTTGATGCCAATGAGGCCACCCGAATCAACATCGTCTGCTGTTGCTGCGAAATGATAATTCTGGCTCGACGATATCGAGTCGTAGGCCAATAACCTCTCAAACTTCGGAGGACTATCAGCAATCATGTTGTACAAAGGTACAGAGTCGAGGAACGAGCCAGAAAAACCGTAATCAAGTGTTGTTAAATCGGCTGTAAGAGCATCATCGCTGACGTAGCGATAAAATACGTTGTCGACACCACCAGCCTTAGATCCATTGATGGCTTTGACGACATCACCGCTGTTTAACGTGATCAAGCCAGCATTGCTGTTGATGTAATCTAGTTCCCAATCGGCGTCTGTAGCGAAATTCACCTCACTTAGGTCAATGTGCTGGCTCAGCTCAGACTCATCGTCTACTGCGGACTGATGCGAGTTATCGTCAATCGCGCCGGTATATCGGTAAACGGCTCCAATATTTCCTCCAGCACGATGGCCTTGGGACACTGTCACCAACGCGTTTTCGTTGAGGGTCACCGCGCCCCATGAGCTCTCAAAAGTTGAGCCAGCCGAGTTTTTAACTAGCACGAAATCTGAACTCGAGTAGTAATCAACCGCAGACAGATCGACCGCACCGGGAGTTCCGGTGAACATGTAAACTTCGCCAGCTCGTCCACCCGACGCATGACCAGCACTAATGGTTACTAGTTCGTACTTCGCGAGTGTCTGAGAGCCCTGGCTCGTGGAAAACTCGCTCAGTGTTTGAGTCTCTCCACCAAGGTCAACCCAGTCTGCTCCCGTGTAGTCAACTCCGTTCAGATCCAGCTCTGTATTTGCGGTCCCCACATATAAATATCGGTGGCCAATATTTCCGCTACCAGAATGATCATTAGTGACCACAACCAAATCATATTGTTGTAGTAGCTGCCTACCCATATTGGATTTGAATTGAGTCGATGCATAATCACCACCAAGAAATGTATCCAGTGTCTGGGTAAACACATCTGACGACTCGTAGCCGAGTGTGTTGTATGACAGCAGGACCGATACGGCTTGGTTGTCGGACTGAATTTGCATCTGATTCGTCGCGTCGAGGATGCCTGTGCTACGGGCCTCAACAACAACATCACCGCCTGAACCATCTGACACGACGGTTGCGTTCTTCACGTAGGCGGTCGCATCAGCCAGAACGTTATTAGTAATAACTGCCCCACCGGCCGCCAGACTTGATGAGCTATCTCCACTACCGCCAACATCGATGTCAGAAGCACTAGCAGCCTCCGCGACACCGACAGCGATCGACTTGATTGTGGCCGACTCCTCAGCATCAACAATCACTGAGTCGCCCTCGACTGAAATGGCTCCAGACAAGAACGCCTCGACCGAACTTTCCACTTCATTTCTGGTGATCAAAATGCTGACAGCCGTGGCCTCACCTGAATAGAAGTTCATGCCTTCCGGCATGATTTCACCCAGAACATCATAGTCAATTCGTTCAAAACCTAGGGAGTAAAAGGCAGCACCATCAGACGATGCTGTAATTTCCGTGTAATCAGAATCGGATCCCAGAGAGCTCGCTGTCACCGAAGACCAATTGACAGTTTGGGTATCACCGGAGGAATTCTTAAAGTATCGAGCCGTCGCACCAGTTCCAATTTTGATAATTCTGTTCGCAACAACTTGCGCAGAACCTGATTGTTGTTTCTCCAGCACAGAGAGCTCGAGTCCGTAGTTGAGCAAAGAAAGATCAACAGTTCCATCAGGACCGGTATATCTGTAAACCTTTTCGGATGCTCCGCCCTCGGTGTGAGCCCCAGCCACACGAACAAGGTCACCAGATGTAAGTGCGGTCGACCCTCTTACGCTGGAATAGTCGTAGATTCCAGTCACAGTCTCGAGCAACGAATCAACGAGCGTCGTACCACCATCACCACCAGTCGAATCTGATACCGACTGCATGACGGTATTCGCATCAATTCGAGCATTGTTCGTTGCCCTGACTATGACATCGCCGTCCACAGACTCGCCGTTGTTGATCTCGGTATTATTTCCGGTTGTCTCTGTAATGTAGGCCTTTGCGTCTCCAGCCACGAGGTTGGACGACAAAAGCCCTCCACCAGCAAATCCACTCGATGACGCAAACATCGCGCCAGCACTGGATTCAACGTCGTTGGTGAGCTCTGCAAGAATTTTCGAGGTATTCTCTGCCTCGATACGAAGCTGCCCCTCGACATCGATCACCGAATCTTCAACAAAAGCCAACGCATTTACCGGCGACTTTGTCATGATTGCAGTCCGACCTATCAACGCGTCAATTGTTTGTTCCAAGAATCCCGATGGATTGAATCCTACGGTATTAAAAGCGATCGAAACCCCGGCTGACTTTTCTCCACTCGAAATGAGGGCGTTGTTGTAGGCCTCGATTGTGCGATTTTGGAGAGCCGAGATCGTAAAACCTGCTCCCGAATCGACATCAATGGCACTGTTACGAACAAATGCCTCAGCTGAACCCCTTAAATTATTACTGGCAATAAATCCACCAACCGCCAGATTTGTAGATTCGCCGCCGGTTACTCCATTACCTCCGCCAGCAAGCAACTCAGCCTCAAGAGTTGATAAGAACTCTCCCTGAGCGACAGCACTAACCGCCACATCCCCGTCTGTATCAAAATCAGATCCGACGATCTTCGCGACAACCTCAGCGTTCGAATCATTTCGAGTGAGGATCGCACCGACTGCATTGGTATTGGAATCTCCAACGCCAGGCATCTGGGTCAAAACGTTCGTTGCGGTCAGCACTCGCCAGTAATCAGCGTCAGAAAAATCTGGGGGATTGGCTCCATTGGATTGCGTTCCATCGGCACCCATATATTCATACACTTGGCGTCTTTCTCCGCCACCCGTGTAGTCCCCCAAAACATAAACAGTATCACCCTCATCAAACCGGTAGTCGCTAGGTAACGAGGTTGATGCGGTCGTATAGGTAGAGAGTTCACTGCTTAGCTCTTCTGTAATAACAGCGACCCCACCATCATTAGGTGCCGATGCTTCTGTAAGCATGAGACTGTTGGAAAACAAATTCGCCCGATCTGTCGCTGACACCGTAAGATCACCGAGGGTGTCAGACACTGCGTTATCAAGGTCGTCAATGAACGCGTTGACGCTCGCGGAGCGAAGGGTTTGCGCAACGATAGCCGACGCAGCTGCACCCTCTAAGGGGTTCGATACAAGCGAGTAATCCCCACTCGTATCGTAAGAAAGCGTAACACTCGATACCGTCGAGTTACTTTCAGACTCGTCAGTCGCGGTCACTGCAAACTCCGCGGAGGTTCCCATACTGATTGTGCCTCCAGTTACGGAAGCAGAGGTATTAGCAGTGGCTGGAGACGTTGATGGCAGATAGAAAATCGAACCAATCAAATTACCTAGCTGACCCAATACATCGACATGGCCCGCGCTGTAACCGACTCTATTCTCGGCAATGACTCCACCTAATGAAATACCGGTTGAAGAGGTCGTAATGTTAATCGACGCATCCATCGCACCAGTTTTCAAAGACTCCACACGCAGGTCCGCGCTATTATCTGTCTGCGTCAGGTCAACTTCAGTTAATAACGCTGATACGTCTCTATCCGATTGGTTAAAGGCAATAACAAAGTCCGCATTTGCCGCAGTGAATCCGGCCGTTAGAGAACTTGCTCCAGGATTACCACTCAACGTTTCCTGAAAAACAGCCTGCTGACGAATATCGTCCTTCGCAAAGACGTCTAGCCCCCAACCATCGCTATCGACACCACTCAACGAGACGACTGAATCAGTAACACTGGCAGTCGTCGAGCCCGTAACCTTATTTTGTGAGAATCGAGCTTCGGATCGGTAGAAATTACTATCAGTGGCTCGAACTCTGAGTGATGCGGCAGATACGCCCGCGTACGCAACCAGAGCATTAGTGGCTTGCGTAATGTCGTTAATTGCGACACCGAAGAACGGAGACGATACTTCAGATGTAATGTCCCCGTCGGATGTCGCCTCGACAACAACCTTTCCTGTCGCAGACACCAAACCATTGATAACAGAACCGGAAACACTGGAAAAATCTCCTCCCGACAGACTGCTATCGCTCAATGAATACGCAGCATCATCAGCGCTAGTGAACTGATAAAAGCTACCATCCGAATGCTTAACAATTTGACCCTTTTTGAGGCTGGTGGAGGTTGCAGTTGCCGTAGAATCGATGACGTCAGCACCAATAGAGGCGGTGGTTGTCCGAGTAATATCAACCGTAGATTTGGTCCCGCCGTCGGTCGAGAGAGCCATCCCTGTATTTTTCACTGAAACAACAAAGTCGTCGTCTGCCGTAATCGTTAAGGCACCCGTTCCACCAGAGATATTTAAGTCGGCTCCAAGCTCCACCTTCGCAGATACAGTGTTACCGCCACTTGTCGCGTCACGAACCTCGAAACTTGCCGTGAACTCGTCCGAGTCGCTAATCGCACCCCCTGTCCGAATCAACCCATCAAGGTTGGCGTCAAGTACGAGTGATTGAGCATTAATGACACCGTCACCGCGAATCACGACAGAGGCTTCTTGATCCAGCTCTAAATCAATCTCTGTTGCACTCGCAAATCCAACTGGTGTCGTGAAATCCAGATTAACGTCTGTTGTCGCTGTCAGTGAAATGCTTGAGACAGCGGTCAAAGTACCCCGGACTTCGACAGTGGCAGTTTGATTGATCGTTGATGTAATACTGTTGCCGACCGAAGGCTCAACCGATATAGATGTTCCGTCCAATTGTTCGAGCTCGGACCTCGCCGACAAACTAATTGTATTAGCGGTAACCACAGATCCGTTGTCGATCGAGATCGATGTACCAGACCCACCCTCGGTATTGGTTCCAGAGCTCGCAAAAGACGTATCTTTCGAGTAGGCCTGAACGACCAAATCACCTGCACCAATATCAATCTCAGCGCTATCGGTGACAGTGACAGACTCGGATCGGATGCCCAGATCACCAATGCTCGTGTAGTCATCAATAAACGTGACCGAATCGTCGCCGTCTCCGAGGTCAATTACCACGGTTGCGTTTGTGTTGGCCAGATTACTCGCTGAAAATGATATAGCATCGTCACCGGACGACCCGGTGAGCCGGATATTTCCCGTGGCGTTCGATCCAACTTGACTCCAGCTGGAGTTATCAGCGCTCTTCTGGACGCGGATATTATTTGCGCTGTCTTCAACCAGGCGGACGTAGGTCGCACCGGCCACATCATAGTCAACCAGGGTCGCGCTGAACGGATCCGCGGACATTAAAATCCGTGGCTCTAGAGGCTCTACTTTGTAACGTGATCTCAACGCACTCTGAACTGAAGCCGCAGAGCGCTTGGGCGACAGTCGAATTTCGTTCGACCCACCCTTGCGCAACAACTTGTTCAGAAGCTTCGATACCACTCGATTACCCTATTTTGTTAATCCGACTTAATGCTTTGTATCACCACCATCAACAAGCTCCGTCGCTTTTCGCTCGGCAAACTTTTCAGCCAACGTTTGGAATCGACTCAGTGACTGCAAATGAAGATAAATCAGATCCAATTCATCACGACGGAACATACCAACGACTTCATTATCAGGAAGCGTTTTAAACTTGGCGCGATTGATTCCGCGGAAACCTCCGAGTTGCACTTTTGAACCGTTTGTTAGATCGAAATTTGCCTGAATGTCTTCGAGTAGATCGAGCTCTACAAGTCTGCGACAAAATACCTGCGTCCGATCAAACTGCGCTTGATAGTCTTGTAAGAACGCAACGATGTTCTGAAGATATTGCGTTTGCTCTCCATCACCGTCAAACAGGCGTTCGCCACGACTTTTCGAGTTCCATCCCTCAAACTCTTCGTCGATACACACAGTGAATGAATCTGACTCAGGCGCCTTCGCGAACACAAATGGGTAGCGTCGTAAAAACGCCGGAATGTAACGCGCCTCCCACTTCCCTTCATCGTTGATCATCAGGTTTTGGCTTTCAGTCATCCCCATCACTGCAACCAATCCTGGAACATCGCCCTGCGTGAACACAACAGGAAGTGTTGTTGCTAAAAGACCCACTTCAATTGCCGTAACCGGTACCGAATTGATTGATTTTGCAAAGTTCAAATTATCTTGAGCTTTCAGTGACCACCCTTTGTGATCAGTTTTACTCAAGGCCTTCACAGATGAATAAATCAATAATTGTTTGTCCATGGTTTTCCCTTTTTACAAAAAATAATTAATTCGCAAGTAATCGTTGTTTGCTTGATTCGAAATAGAGGTTGATATAGTCGTCTCGATCGTTGGTGAGTCCCCCAGAGATGTGAACCAGTGGCTCCTCGTTCGGATTGATCCCTTTGACACCAAATCCAGCCTCTTGCTCCAGCATCTCAGCCAATGCCAACCACTGTGGCTGCGTCACTGAAAGCTTTTGCAGTGTGACAAGCCAAGAAGCCCGCCCACCAGTACCAGAGATTTCACAATATCTTAAAAGTTCCGATTTAAATTCAGGCAACATTTGAAACCACTGAATCACGAGATTCGTCCATCGACCTCCGATTGTATTCATCTGAGACCACATCGTATCTACTGATAAATTAGGGAAACAGTGGTAGATATCATGACTCAATTGCTTTTTCTGGTTATTTAGCTTGATTCCTTTATACAGCTCAAGCGGACCAATGGCTCCCTCGTTAAACTTGGTTACTAGATTTTCCCAACGCTGTACATACAAGCGTACATCAGGAACAATCTCGCTATCTTCAGCATCCACCCACGCGATCGCAACTGCATCGAACGAATTTAAAAAAGCCTCTGTGGCAAGCCACTCTTTTCCAATACTCTCACCATTGGCGAACTCATCAAAAACCGCACCGAATAGTCCTTGATGCGAAAGGTCATCCGAGGCTACCAACCATCGTGTTGCTTGATTCATCCGCGTCAGTTGTAACGAACGCTCGATATAAGCCTGCTCTAAATCAACCTGTGCATCGAGAGCTATTGCGGGTGAGGTCACTACTCCTAACACGGTTATTACCGACTTGTCAGACTAATTCGATCGCCCAACAAAAAGCCTGATGTATCGATCAAATCAGGTGCGAGCCGACCCTCAAGCGCAAGCAATTGAACGGTGGCAGAATAGTAGTCATACAGCGCAAGAACCAACTCATTTTTTGCCCGAAAAGCACGATCTTGCGCATCCAAGATCTCCTGCGTACCTAAAACGCCTTGGTCAAATGCAAGTTGTTGCTTCGTAAGTACCTCGTCGAGATATTCAGCAGTCTTTTGGAGTGATTCAATGCGACCAACCAAGCTGTTAAGAGTATCTACTGTGTAACGCACGTCACTCTCAAGACGATGCTTTGTGGCAACGAAGTCGGTTTCAGCCACACCCACTCGCATTTCACTTTCACGAATACGAGACGTCATTGCACCACCTGAATATAAAGGCATCGAAACCGTAATCGCCGCAGAGCTGTCTCGAGTCCGATAGTTCTGCTCATCGGAAGTGGAAGATGAATATGTCATCGTCTCTTCATTCATCCAATCAATATTGGCTGCGAGATTCACCTTAGGAAACCGCGCTTTTTGGTTGATCGAGAGCCCAAACTCCGCCGTATCGATGCCAAGCTTCGTTAAGACAAGCTCAGGATTCGCTTTAAAAGACCGCTCCAACGATGCTTCCACATCAAAAGTATCGAGCTGAAGTGAAGAAATCCCCGCTAAGTTAATCGATTGCAAAACTTCTGGTCGAACTCCTGTCGATAACTCAAGAACGCGAACATTGGCACGAAACTCGGTCTTCGCACTGTCTAGACTCGCTTTTAAAGACAAGATTCTCGCCTCCATATCCATCACCTCGACCTCCGAAATATCGCCGGCAAGATGGCGCGCCCAAGCCAGTTTGAGAGCCTCCGAACTAATGTTAACCTGCTGCTCGGACAACACGAGATTTTGATACGCTGCCAGCGTATTGAAATATGCATCGGCGACACGACCAACCAGAGCTTGTCCCGCGCTCCCCATCTGCACAACTGCAACTTTCACGAAATGGTCAGCCTGCTTCAGACGCTCAAACGCCTCAGCGTCATAAACAATTTGGGACAAATTGAGAGATGCTTTGCGCTCACGGAAATCGCGATCTTTCTTGTCATAGAAATTACCAACAATCTTTCCGCTTCCTCCCTGCTGCTCCTCTTGTTTCTGCAAATAATTATTTTCACTGTAGGTCATCGACGCGTCGATTTGAGGTAGCAAAACCGCCAGTGCTTGGTCGTATACAGACTGATCCGCTTTCAAAGATTGGATCACCGACAGGTATTCACCATCGAATCGATAGGCACGCTCCACCAGCTCCGGAAGTGCTTCAGCTTCATTTGCCGAAGCTATACCGATAGAACAACAACTTAAAAGACAAACGGCAAAGAATCTTTCAGTCATTACGAACCCCTTCCTTTCTAAAATCAGAGACAAGTGCTTCACGGACCTGCTCGGCCTTTGCAACAGCTTCTTCTGAACTAATATCACCTCGAGCAACTAATTCTGATAACTCAGCGATGTAGTCACTGTAGTCAGAGAGCATCACCATAGTTTCATCAATAGGCTTAAGTCCGACGACAATACGTTGCATTTCACTTGAGTTTGCAGACTTAAATGACATTGACTTAAAACGATCGATCAATTGTCGGTGCACTTTTAATGACTGACCGCTCGCGGATTCATCACGACCAAACTTTAACTCGACAATCACAGATTCAGCATCATCCAAAGAGTAATGCCACGATAGCAAACCGCTCGTCGAGACTAAAACCAGTAGCCCATCCGAGTATTTGACAAATTCAACACCATTGACACTCAAGTCCGGTACATCACCAATACCATCCACCTCGAGTGCGATGACTACGTGGTCTGTCGCCGTAAATATATTCTGACGACTCCCGATTGGATACTGGAGCACAAGGCCTTCGCCATCGCTGGACTGCCAGGAAATATTCAAACCCTCAGCCAACGCAAGGTTTGGTAGGCAGGTCATGAGCAATGCCGTAAACAAGCCACTAAAGACGACCCGGCCGCATAATTTCATTTGAAGTCCTTAGACACCGACGACTCAAGAATCTCAAGAAGTAACGCTTTCTGAGCCTCTAAACTCTCAACAGCTTGATTATCTTCTTTAACCATTTGGTCAAAATGTCGTAACGCAGCCGTTCCAGTCAGCGAAGACAAACTTGGACGCCCCGTCAAAGATAATCCTCCAAGATCAAACTCTGACTGGGCTGGCTGTAAAAAAATACGCAGTCGATCAAGCCCATCCTCGCTTTGTGAACCAATCATTACTGCAAATTGTTGCGACGGATTCTGTAGCTGAATCACTAAGTCATTCTTATCCCAAACCAGCGCTCTATCTTTACTAATGAGGTTCAGACTCTCTGGATGAGCTGCATTTTTATAATCTGCCACACGAATGCTTGCACCCGACCCTTTGCGCTCAAATCCGATTTCAAGAGACGCAAATGATTTAGAAGATTGAAATGTCCAGCTTGCCGCTTGAATCGTTTCTGAAGCAACTGTCCAGGGAGTAAAGCACAGGATGATTGCGGATATAAACCTAGCGATGCGATGGCACAACCTTGGTTGCACCAGAGATTTTTTAATCTGACTGGAAAGATTGCACATTTAACCACCTAACAGTTGTTAACCAACCAAATTTCCCTCAAGCTTTTTCAGCTCAGTTTGACAGCGCTTCTCCTGCCAAATTATTAGACAAATCAAACAAAAAATCAAAGTAAAACAATCCGAAAGCCTCTATTTCCGCAATTAATGCGAAATGAAAATCTCAACATATTAGTAAACAAAATATTTTTAATAAAATTATGCTGAGGATTGTTTGAAAATAGCCATAAAGATTACCCTTCAATAATATCCGCCTAAGCACATGCGCACGCGAAACGAAACGAAACGAAACGAAACGAAACGGGTAGATGATGAAAAGAGCTGCAAGTGGTGCATATGCAGTGCTCGCGTCTCCGGTCAAAACGCTCACATCCGACAATCCAATGTAAATTTTCGCGCCACTTAAAAAAAGATAGACGCCCGATTAATCGTTGCGAGCGACCGACTCGGGGTAGAACTGGACCTTCCGCGACATACTCTCTGAAATATGCAATAGCCTTACCACAATAGGCACTGTACGATTCAAATTGGATGGAGGAAAAAATTGAAATCGATTGGAATAGCTAGCGGCAAAGGCGGTGTTGGGAAAACTACAGTCGCTACGAATCTCGCCTACACATTAGCCAAAGCAAACTACAGAGTGATGCTGGTCGATGCAGACTTTGGATTAGCAAATGTACAGCTCGCCCTTGGTCTCCAGGCAAAATACAACATCGGGCACTACTTCCGCGGTGAGAAAATCCTCAAAGAAATTACGATAACCACAGGTGACGGACTAAGGGTCATCCCTGGTGCGTCTGGCATTGGCGGTCTGGCGAACCTCAAGCCGGAAGAGCTCAGCGATTTCATCAAGGGATTAGCTAACCCGATTGATCCGATCGACTACTTGATTTTTGATGCAGCGGCAGGAATCTCTGATAACGTGATCCAACTGCTGAAAGCATGCAATGAGTCGATGATCGTGGTACGAGACGATCCGAGCTCGATCGCCGATGGCTATGGGATCATCAAGGTACTCTTTACCGAGCACAACTATCAATCAATCGGAATTATCGCAAGTAACGTCGACTCTGAGAATGCCGCAAAATCTCTAGTCACGAGGATCAATAACGCCTGCACTAAGTTTCTCGGCATTGAGTTGCCTTTCGTCGGGCACGTAGAAGAAGACAGCGCTGTCAAAGACGCCGCCAAGCAGTATAAGCCCGTGGTCGAGATCTTCCCGACGTCTAGGGCGGCTGTGAACTTCCGTGCGCTGGCGAAGGCCGTTTCCGGACGTTAGGGACCGACTGCGTTATCGCATCCCGACCGGCAGATCCTTAATTCCCAAGATGCGCATAACGATGGCCCGAGTGAATCGCACAAGTGCAGACTTTAGGCGGCGAATCTCAGCGAAGCAGACCATTCCGTCGATCAGTAGAAACTCCACCTTCTCGATACCCTCAGGAAGGCTGAGAAGGATCTCAAAATCATTACCCGCCATACTGCTTGCCGCCCCAAAAATAGCCCCGGGTCCGCAAAAAAATTTACGGCCATTCACCTGAAACTCCACGTGACCTTCGGTGATAATCAGTCCCGAGTGCGACCTCAGAACCTTATTTAGTGCCTCTGAGGAGGAGGCTGTTTGACGCTGCTCTTCGGTCCCAAAGGCGATCTCAGAAAACAGCGTGTGTAGGTGTCGATGTTCACGGTATTGCTCCGGCAGGCTCAGAGGGTCAAGGGGATCAAAGAGGAAAAGCTCCGGTAAAGCGACCTCATCTAGTTGCGGCGATGACTCATCGTCTCGAGGCGTTTGCGCCTCCAGGCTAACAAAGTTATTTTGTACCTGCTCGAGCATCAGTGCCTTAAAACCAAGGACCGCAGGACGAGTCTGCTTGTCGAGGAATGCTCGCCACTTTCCGCCCTCGACCTCCAGACACCGTGTGTCCACCCTCGCGATAGCGGATGCGGAGCGACGCCCCTCGAACAAAATCGACTGCTCCCCAAAGATCTGATTCGCACCGAGAACGGCCAAGGTTTTGTCTTGGGCTTTAGAATAAATCTCTATCTGCCCGTCGTCGATCAGATAGATACAGTCGGCTATCTGTCCTTCCTTGAATAGCGGCTCGCCTTTCGGGACGAAAACATCGTTAAAGCCGGGATTCTTTTCTGACGGCCTCCGCATAATCTCTTGGGAGGATTCGGCAACATCATCTACCGCAAAGTAGTTACTTCTTTGAGACTGCTCTCGCCGACCTTTGAGGCGAGCTTGCAGTTTCTCGAGTGCCTTCTGTTCCCCCTCCCGCTGCGCCCTCACCTTACTCTCTCTTTCGTTTAGTATCAGGTCATCTGTGATCCGCTCGACCGACTGATCGCGATAGGCCCCACTCTTGAGACGTTCGCGCATTAGGCTAACACGATCAGCTATCAACCCATGCTCATCGTCGATCACCTGAGAAGGATCGGTCTTTGTCTTGTCGTCAACTGATCGTTTAACACCTCTCGCCTCAGCGAGCCGCTGCCGCATTTGGGAGCTCAAGCCCGATTTTTTTTTCGACGACATATACGTTCCCCTAAGTTTTAGAAGCGACCTGTTGTGTCCGGATTAACACAGTCTCGTTGTGAGCAAGAGACAACTTTCTCCGAAGGTCTAACCGCGATGATATCAAAATTCTTTTACTCATCCTCGACGCCCGATCCCTCACTGGCTTTCAGTTCGTCGCTGGCCTCGTCGGCTACTTCGATCAACTTGCAGTGTCGGATTTATTTGGCGATGAAGCGCTTCAATCAACTCCTGCCGATACCTCTGGGCGAGTTGATATCCGTATTCAGGACTGATTTCACCCGAAGCAACCCGCGCCTCAATACGTGCTAAAAATTTCTCCATCGATCGGATGGATTGTGCACTAATCGATTCATCCCCTGGGCGGGAAGCTTCTAATACTTGATTTGATCTTTTCGAGCTCACTTGGTTTGGCTCTGTGAGCTTTTGGTCTCGAACGACATCTATCACTAACCGAGGATCTTGTTGATCTGTCCGATCGATTGCAAAGACGGAAACGATTCCATCAATTTTTGGAAAGGTAATGCGATATAACCCACTTTGATAACCCGCTTTCCCCGACCACCCTTCGATGAATTTCGGAAATTGTGCGGAGATCCGTGTCACAGTCTTTAACCAAAGAACTGCCTCGCCAGCCTCGGTTTCAAGATCATAATTTGGCACACGATCGGACCAATCAATAACCACACGAAAACCGTTCAGATTCTGAGAGTGTCTCACCGAACTTATCGTTTCCGCGGCCAAAATCGATGGATAAAGAACGATTGTCACAACCAGCAGCACACGGATCATAGCCTTTATGCCCGTGCTGCTTCGCTCTTTGCCAGACGCTCTTTAAAGTCATACGCCATCCGGCGGACATCTGCACTCTCGTTCTGTAGAAGTTCATCAAGCTCTAGTCGCGCTTCTTTTGTCTCACCAGTCTCAATAAGCCATAACACACGAATAAATGGTTCAAAAGGATCAGCCCCATTTGGCTCTCTGTGAGTGCTCTCCGTACTCTCAAATTGAGTCGATCCTATCTGATCTGAATAGCCCGGCGATGTCGGATGATGAATTACATTTTCAGGCATTTTTTCCGCCAAATCTGACGACGCATTTGGGATCTGTTCTGGCTTTTTTGTTCCTGCTTCGAGTGTTTCACCAAAGCTTAAAGAAGGACCAAATTCATCGGATTCCATCGATCCGCTCTGTGAGAGTAGACTCTCCATCTCGGACCGTTCGCTTGTTGGTGTGTTCACAACCGGATCAGAAATAATCTCAGATTGAGTCTTTGGGGACATATACGACAAGTCTAAGAGATCAAACTCATTAACAGCCTGTTCATGAGACTCGGAATCGATCGTAGCTGACTGCGAGCCGGATGATATGTCTGGGGCACTCTTATGACCTTTCAGATCATGACCAGCCATCGATAGCAAATGATCAATCGATATTTCATCAGCTAGTTCCGAAGAGGTTTCGAATGAACTACCGGCGTCAACTATCGGGATTTCTGATTGCTGCTCAATATCTTCACTCAAGCCAATATCTCGATAATCTTTGTTTGGTTCAGCATCAATATTCCCGCTGAAACCGAGCGATTCGTCCGA